>Ga0164320_10000149_pt1 | contig 19626 bp, 17 predicted proteins | sample GuaBasSediGuay11_FD_113736 | JGI IMG/M metagenome (GOLD analysis project Ga0164320, IMG submission 113736) | Subseafloor sediment microbial communities from Guaymas Basin, Gulf of California, Mexico - Guay11, Core 4567-28, 0-3 cm | ecosystem: Environmental > Aquatic > Marine > Hydrothermal...
CGTGATCGGAGTGGGAATCGATTACGCGATCCACTATGTGGCTGCGATCAACAACGCCAGAGACGGACGGGACGGGTATGTGCTCCGAGCCATCGACAAAGCTGGCAGGCCGATCGCAGCGAATGCGCTTGGCATCGCTGTGGCGTTGAGCGCCCTGTGGCTCTCGCCGCTCAAGATCCACCTCCAAGTTTCCCAGATCATGTGGGTCGCGATGATCACCGCAGGTATCACGACGCTCGTCGTGATACCTGCGCTCCTGCCAAGGAATGCGGTCGAAGGCGATCAACGGAGGGGTCCGGCGTCTACACTGGATCCATGGGATGGATAATCGCAATCATCGTCGTCTTGATCATTGGGCTGTTCGTAGTCCTGATCTACAACAAACTGATCAAGCAGAGGAACAGGGTCGACACGGCGTGGAGCCACGTTGACGTTCAGCTCCAGCGTCGCTTGGACCTGATCCCAAATCTTGTCGAAACGGTCAAGGGGTACGCCAGCCATGAGAGCGACACCTTCGAACGCGTGACCCAGGCGCGCGGCGCAAGCAACTCTGCAAGCACGCCGGCAGATCAAGCCCAGGCAGACAATTTCCTGACGTCAGCCCTGCGACAACTCTTCGCCGTTGCGGAGGACTACCCGGAGCTCAGGGCATCGGAGAACTTCCAAGGTCTCCAGGCCGAACTCTCGGACACAGAGGACAAGATCGCGATCTCCCGCCAGATCTACAACGACACGGTCCTGAGCTACAACAACACTGTGCAACAGATTCCCACCAACATCATCGCTGGGATCGCCGGGTTCGACGCTCGCGAGTTCTATGACGCAAGCCCAGATGCACAAGAGGCCCCGACGGTCGAGTTCTGACGCATGCGAAGGGCAGCGCTGCCGCTTTTTGCAATTCTGCTTTTCGCCACTCTGCTCGTCGCTGCACTGGCGTCTCCCGCAGGGGCGAAGTCGTACTGGATCGACTCTGTCGACGTTGACATCACCGTCATGGATGACGGAAGCCTCTCTGTTTCTGAGCGGATCCGATACGACTTCTCCGGTTCGTTCTCAGGTGCATACAGGGACATCCCGCTCAGGGAAGGAGAGTCGATCCGGGACATCACGGTGTCAGACGCCGGTGGCGTCTACTCCCTTGGAGGCTGTGTAGAACTCGGCTGTTCCTCACCGCGCGGTACGTATGGAGTCGCGTCGATTCCCGGTCACGTGCGGATCGTGTGGCACTACTCCGCGGCGGACCAGCGACGCGAGTTCACGATCGCCTACGCCATGATCGGGGTTGCAACTGCCTACGACGACGTTGTCGACGTCAACCTCCAGGTATGGGGCGACCAGTGGCCGGTCGGAGCAAACGAGATAACCGCCAGGATGCACCTTCCCGGCGGTGCCGAGCCGGGTGAGGTCTATGTCTGGGGTCATCCATACGGAATCGACGGAACAACCACCCTCGGAGACGATCAGATCTCTCCTGCCCTCACGGCAAGGAACATCCCATCGGAGAGCTGGGTTGAGCTCCGATCCGTGTTCGCGACCGACGTCCTGACAACCACGAGTGGCGCAAGGGTTGCATCGGGCAACGGTCTCCAGCTGATCCTCGATGAGGAAGCCTTCTTCGCAACCGAGAATGAAGCTGCGGCAAAGGCGGCGCTCACCGGCTTCGTCATCGGAATCATCGCTGCGATCGCCCTTGCTCTCGGCCTCGGACTCATGACCTATCTCAGGTACGGTAAGGAACCGAAGATCGATTACGACCTCGACTACGAGCATGCTCCCCCGACAGACCGTCCGCCCGCGGAAGTTGGTGCGCTCATGTCGCAAGGCAGGGTGTCTGAGAAGGAGTTCACGGCAACGTTGTTCGACCTGATCCGACAGGGAGCTATCACCGCCACACCGATCCAAACCACTCGGTCCACATGGGGTGGAATGCGCCACGAGACCATATCGGATCTCGAACTTGACCTGACCGACAAGACGACGGGGTTCAGGGACTATGAGCAGTCCGTCCTCACCGTGGTGAAACGGGTCCTCGATGACGGCCCTCGGCCCCTCCACCAGTTTCGTGGAGACATTCGGGATGACGCATCAGCGAACGCGACAACCTACGAGAGCTTCCGCAACCTCGTGCTTGATGCCATCAAGCGTGCCAAACTTCTTGACACACGCGGAAATCTCGCATCGGGTCTGACCGTGATCCTGGCAGCTGTGCTCGTTCTCGGGTCCTTCTTCATACTGCCCCAACTGTTGAAGGGACGTCCGGGTGGCACGGCAATGGCGATCCTCATCGCTGTCGGCATGTTGATCGGCGCGATCATCCTTGTGGTGGTTGTGAGCTTTCGACGGGTGCGAGTGAAGCGAACCAGGAAAGGCGCATTGGAGGCAGCACGCTGGGACGCGTTCAAGCGCTACCTCTCTGATTTCTCGCGGCTCGAGGACGCACCAGCGATCAGCCTCGAGCTCTGGGACCGATTCCTCATCTATGCCATCACATTCGGCGTTGCACAAGAGGTACTTGAACATGCGCGACTACATGCTCCACCTGAGCTTGAGGATCGATCTTCGATCTACTGGTTCGGAACCTACGGGTACACCGGCGGCCACACGGAGAACGCATTCACAGGCCTCGAGTCAGCGCTGTCAGGGGCCTTCACTCCACCGTCCTCAGGTGGTGGCGGTGGCGGCTTCTCCGGCGGTGGTGGTGGCGGCGGTGGTGGCGGTGGTGGAGGCGCCTGGTAGGCGCGCTTTGTAATGCATTGTTCTAGGGCACGTACTGCTCGACTATCTCGGTCACTTCTCCATCATTGACATATAGCCAGAGCGGACAGAAGTCAAAAGGACACGTCAGATATCCCTCGGGCTCGAGTAGCCAATCCGAATACGGAATCGGGTCATGACCGAGCGACATCGCATCGATGTGATGCACCACTGCACCGGGTCCTACAGGAACTGTGCGCAGCGTCGGGTTCTGATTGACGACGTAGTAGTCGTTCTCGGCAGTGTCGCCATAGGTGTCAGCGACCTCCCACGCCAGGTCACCGAAGTACCAGCACGCAAGATCGAACTGCACCGACGTTGGGGCACCGGCAGAGACGTGCCCGAACCAGACGCCCGCGGGGAGCTGACCTGCTCCAGGGGTGCATCCCGAGCCAGAAGCACCATCGGATGCAAGGGCCTCGGGCGGGTAGAGCGAAACCGCCGCCGCGTAGTACACGGTTGTCGTGGTCGTGGTCGGTGCTGTGGTCGTCGTCGACGACGTCGCCACCGTGGTTGTCGCAGCAACCGTCGTAGTTGTCACGGATCCGAGTGTTGTCGTTGTTCCTTCGGTGACCGATGTCGTTGAATCGACCGATGGACCCGGTGTGGATGAACAGGCTGCAACCACCAAACCAACGAACGCGACCACGACAATGAACCGCCTACCGTTCGACACCCTCAACCCCCGATCGCTGATGCTCGCCACACGATATGGTCTCACGAAATGGGGTCGAATGGGATGAATCCCTCTTTGGCTCGCACGCGGCGGTTGGCGGTTTGCACCTGCGTTAGTCTCGATGACACACCGCCATCCAAGGAGACACCGTGATCCAGATCTCATCCGATGATCCCGTATTCGATGCAGCAGACAGCGATCCATCCGTTGCACCGAGCGACGATTTCTACCAATTTGCAAATGGCGGGTGGCTCGAATCCAATCCGGTACCTCCCGAATACGGCGCATGGGGCTCCGCGCACGAGGTACACGTCCGAAACGAGGCAATCCTTTGCGATCTTCTCGAGGCCGCGGCTCGTCCAGACAGTTTCGACGACTCCGTCGAAGGCAAAGTCGGTGCGTACTACCGATCAGGCATGAACACCGACCAAATCGAAGCCAATGGCCTCTCCCCGATAGAGCCGTGGCTGGATCGCATCGAGGGGCTCGAGTCGATCGACGATGTCAGGGATCTCGTGGTCGACTTTCATCGGATAGGGGTGGGTGTTCTCTTCACAATCGGGGTCCTGCCCGACTTCGATGACCCGACGATGAATCTCGTCTACATCGGCCAGGGCGGACTCGGTCTACCCGACAGGGACTACTACCTCAGGGAGGATGAGCAATCTCGGGAGCTACTTTCGGCGTACCGGACCCACATCGAGAACATGTTCGATCTTGCAGGTCTTGATGCGGGCAAGATATCCGTTGAGCAGGTTCTCGGAATCGAGCGTGCAATTGCGGATGCGTCATACACAAACGTCCAGATGCGCGATGTCGACCTCATCACGAACAAGCGCGACACCACGGCCGTGAGCCGTCTCATGCCGGGCTTCAACCTCGGGGTCTACCTCTCGAGCATCGGTGCGGGAAACGAGCCCATGATCAATCTCGACAACGTGGGTCTGTACCCAGTGCTCAACACAATGCTCGAAGAGACGCCGCTTGCCGACTGGAAGGCATACTTCACATGGCACCTCATCCGTGCTACCGCGTCGGCGCTGCCAGAAACCCTCGAGGAAGAGGCATTCGAGTTCTATGGAAGGACCCTGGGCGGCCAACAGAAACAGAAGGACCGATGGAAACGGATTCTCGCGGCAGGAAGTGAAGACATAGGCCAACTGATCTCCGAGCTGTACGTTGCCGAGAACTTCACACCCGATGCGAAACGGCGAATGGAGGAGCTTGTCGATCATCTCCTCGTCGCAATGCGCGACCGACTCGAGACCCTGCCCTGGATGGGCGAAGCGACGCGGAGCGAGGCCCTCTCCAAGCTCGAAGGGTTCGGCTACAAGATCGGCTATCCCGATGAGTGGCTGGACTACACCGGCCTCGAGATCCGTCCGGACGAATGGATGAGCAATCGCATCGCTGCGAATCGGTTCGAATTCGATCGACAGATCGCCAAGCTCGGCCAGCCAGTCGATCCACACGAATGGAGCATGGCCCCTCACGTCGTGAATGCCTACTACCACCCGCTGCGGAATGAGATCGTGTTTCCAGCAGGCATGCTGCAGCCCCCCTTCTTCACAGAGGATGCAGACGATCCCGTCAACTATGGAGCGATCGGATCGGTCATCGGCCATGAGATCACGCATGGTTTCGACGATCAGGGCAGCAAATTCGATGCATCGGGCCAGATGAGAAATTGGTGGACTGACGACGATCGAGCCGAGTTCGAGATCAGAGCTCAGGTGATCGTCGATCAGTTCAATTCGTTTGAGGTCCAGGACGGGCTCAATGTGAACGGTGAACTCACCCTCGGTGAGAACATCGCTGACCTCGGCGGACTGAAGATAGCGTACGCCGCCATGTTGTCGGCGCGTGACGACAGGGACGCCACGGAAATATGCGGGTTGTCACCTGGGCAACGTTTCTACCTGGCGTACGCTCGAGCGTGGCGCCAGAACTACACGCACGAATACCTACGGCTTCTCGTGAATTCAGATCCACATTCACCGAGCCACTTTCGATGTACCGGGCCTCTCAGCAACCTCGAGTCGTTCGCCGAAGCGTTCGACATTCCCGATGATGCTCCATCGATGAGAGCTGAAGACGACCGTGTCGAGGTCTGGTAGCAGATGGGAATAGATGTGTAGGGTCGCACCGTGGTGAAGAAGTACGAATTCACAGCACGTCGGAGACTGATCAATCGATTCGCTGCGATCATGGCGAAGGCAGACAGGGGGCCAGCATGGCGCCTCACAACGAAGGGGAGAAAGTCGGGCGAACGTCGGCACACGATGGTCACGCCGGTGACGATCGACGAGACCGACTATCTCGTAGCACCGTACGGAGCAGTGAATTGGGTATTGAACCTCCGTGCGTCAGACCGGGCCACACTCGTCCGTGGTCGTGCGACAAGCAGGGTGAAGGCTGTCGAAGTTCACGGTGAAGAGGCTGGCAGGGCTCTCGCGAGGTACTACCACGAGAACGAGAAGTACGTCGCCGAGTTCTTCGACCTCGCTCAGCACCCAACGATCATCGACTTCACGCGCGTTGTCGAACGCTACCCCGTCTTTCGGGTCGAGCATCCGATGTAGGTGCGCTGAGATCAGAGATCAGAGTGCTGCAGTCTGGTTCTCAGTCGCTGAGCGCGTTCTCGTCCGAGCGCGCAATGAGCTGCAAGACCCCACCGATGGCTGCCAGCACACCGCCAGCTACAAGCAGGTACCAGCCGAAACTGATCGAAACCGTGAAGGCCTCAGGGATCAATCCACCGGCGGCTGCCTGGGCGAAGCCTGCCTCGAGCGTGTCAGCATCGTCCTGGGCACCGAATGTGGCAATGGCACCGATGGCCAACATCACGACACCGAGTACGGTCACGATGAGTGCGTTCATCCGCGACATGGCATCCTTGATGTTCGGAACCATGGATAGGCCGAAAACCGCGACCAACGCGATGACGAAGATGCCAGCGCCGGCGGCGCTCTCGTCCCACAACGCTGTGAACACTCGATCGAATCCATCGGGGAACGGTGAATCCGGTATTGCGCTCAGGGTTGGGAGAAGGTCCGCTCCGGCAGAACTCGCGGACGTCAACAAGAGTCCGATGAGCGCCAGAACAGAACCGACAGCCGTGGTTATCCGTCCATAGTGCCTAGGTCTTCCTTTCCTCGCGCACGCAGCGTAGGCAAAGGAACACCCCCTATACAAGCGAAATAGCAATGAATCAGATCAATGCTCGAATTTTCTTGGCTGCCTGATCGAATCGATGAACCCAACGTCTTCCGTGTGCCGGCGTGGCCAACGGGTCCAGAACGAACACAAGGTGATGACCAAGCTCATGAGCAACGGTCATGAGGGTGGTCGTCCGTCCGAGCCTGATCGCACCATGCTGAGGAAGAGTCCGGTTGCCGTCCCGCTCGATGCTCCTGATCCGGTCCTCACCATACAAGTCGATGAGCCACCATCTCGGCTGCTCGGTTGCGCCGGTGTAGGGGGAACGACGGGCGTGGAAACGCAGTCGAGGCGATTCCACGCCCATGGCCAGGCAGACTGCATCAACGACGGGGGGCACCTCGGAATCCGAAATCGCAAGTCCATCGAGATACGCAAGAAGTACCGGATCAGCCGAGAACTTCTGAACACGGGCCTGATGCCTGCGCCGAGGTCCTCGAGCGATCGGTTGAGGATTGAATCTTGTGGACATGTCCGAACCGTATCCCATCCGAGAGACAGAAACGCGGTTCGCAATTCGCTGTTGGCGGTTGGCGGTGGCGCTGTACCCTCATGGATTCGTCTTCCGGGAAGGAACCGTGGAATACAGACGCGGGATCTGGTCAGGGCTGGCGGCGTACATCTTCTGGGGTCTCACCCCGCTGTTCTGGAACCTCACATCGACTGATGCCTTGTCATTGCTAACGCATCGGATCGTCTGGTCTGTACCGATCCTGGCACTCATCGTCACACTCCGCCGACAGTGGCCGACATTCATCGGCGGGTATGCCACCTGGAAGCCAAGGCTCGTCACGGTCGTCGCTGCGACGCTCTTGACCGTGAACTGGGGAGTCTTCATCTGGGCGGTCACGAACGGTCACATCGTTGAAGCATCGCTTGGTTACTTCATCAATCCGCTCGTGTCTGTGATGCTTGGAGTCGTCATCCTCAAGGAGAAACTGCGCACACTTCAGTGGGTTGCCGTAGGGATCGCTGCGTTCGGGGTCACGGCGATGGGTGTGCTGGCTGGGGTTCCGCCTTGGATTTCGCTCGCTCTCGCGTTCTCCTTCGGGTTCTATGGACTGCTCAAGAAGCGAGATGTCACGCCGCCACCACTGGTTTCGCTGTTCGGCGAAACCGCGGTCCTGTTCGTTCCGGCCCTCGCAGCATTGCTGCTCATCACAGACCCGACAGGCGACACGTTTGGATCGTCGCCGGGCGTGTCTGCGTTCTTCATCGCTGCGGGGCTCGTGACGGTCATCCCGCTCCTCTTGTTCGGTACCGCGGCGAAGAGGATTCCCCTTTCGATGCTCGGGTTCCTTCAGTACCTCGCACCGACAATCCAGCTACTTGTCGGCGTGGTTGTCTTCAAGGAGTCAATGACCGGCATAGAGCTGTTGGGTTTCGTCGCCGTCTGGATAGCCCTCGCTATGTTCACTCTCGATAGAGCCAGGAGCACAGATGGCATCCAACCCTCCGTAGCATCGGCCTCGTAGCGGGGACTGCGGCTACTCCGTAGCTGCTTCGGCTTCTTCGGCTTGTTGTTCCGCAGCTTCTTCGGCCACATCTGCGAGTTCATCCATGGCCTCGTCGACATCCTCGATGTAGTGGTCGACCTCAGGTTTCTTGCCTCGAACGCCAGAGATGACAGCGTCCTGGATCGTCGCGAGCTGATCATCACCAACCTTCCCAGCGAGTTTGGCACCCAGGTACTCCCTGATCTCGTCATCGGACATCGACTCGAGTTTCTTCTTCGATGCGATCGATGCGACAACACCAGCCACGACTGCAACGAGCAGAAGCACGAATATGAGTTTGAAGAACGACTTCATGACATCACCTCTCCATTGAATCTAGTGACCCCTCGTTCGGCCACATCCGCTTGAACGATGACCGCACAACAGACATCAGCCCGGTGCTTCTGTCCCACCTGCGCCAAGCCAATCCACGAACACCGTCGCCGCATCCGCATCGGTGGGATCCGCAACAGCGTCGCGATACCTGGCCAACGCGGAGTCGAGCTCAGCGCGTGTCCAGGGACCTTGTACATGCCCGGCAGTAGCGAACGCTTCGGCAGCTTCTTCAACGGTGAAGCGGCCGGCGGTTACCTCGCGCCCCACGACGAGTCCTGCGAGCTTGTGCCCGTTCTCGGTGAGGTTGACCAGCGTCGCGATGTCATCGAGGTCACGCACGCCACCTGCGGCGATTACCGGCTCATCAACAAGGGCGACCGCCATCTTCAACGCCTCGAAGTTCGGCGGTTCGACGAGCGCATCCCGACCAACCTCAGAGATCATGAACCCGGCAGCCCCACCCGAAGACAGGTTGATGAGAGTCTCTTCGAGATACTCACCTGTCTGCTCTGTCCAGCCCTTGATCGAGATCTCGAGATCAGGGCGAACATCCAGCGATACCATGATGCGATGCGGGTGTTGCCGGTTGAGTTCCCAGAACAGAACCTGATCAATGATCGCAAGGGTCCCGATCACGACGCGCCATGCCCCCATGCCCAACACCCGATCGACCTCGGCCTGTGATCGGATTCCTCCCCCGACCTGGACGGGGACATCGACAGCTCTGATGATGTCCCCGATGAGCTTGCGGTTCTTGTAGTCGCCGTAGGCCGCTGCATCGAGGTCAACGATGTGCAGACGGTCGGCGCCTTTCGAGATCCAGCCTCTTGCGCGGTTCACCGGGTCGTCGTCGAGTGCGATCACATCATGGATATCGCCGTACGGAAGCCGCACAGCCCTCCCATCGAGAATGTTGACCCGTGCATATAGCTCCATGGGAGGAAGATATCAGATACCGGGCACCAGGAAGCGAGGATGCGGGGAATCGACACCGACATATGGGTTCCAAGCTGTCTCGCATGGTCGACAGCCGTATGCTGTCGACCATGCCTGCAGTCACCGCCACCGACATCGAGTTCCGCTACGGGGGCACGATCGCCGTCGCCACATCCTCCTTTGTGATTCCTCGAAGTGCCGTGACTGCGCTCATCGGGCCAAACGGTTCAGGCAAGTCGACGATCCTCAGTGGCATTGCCGGGCTTGTGGCACCAACGACCGGGCGCCTGGCCGTCCACCAGACAATCGCCAGAGGACGCATCGCTCTTGTGCTTCAGACCACCAAGGTCAACGATGCACTTCCGATCACGGTCAGAGAGATCGTTTCGATGGGGAGGTATCCGGGCATCGGAGAACTCAGCCGTCTCACCGATGCCGATAGGACAGCCGTTGCAGATGCGATGGATCGCATGTCGATATCTGACCTTCAGGGCAAACACCTGAGCGAACTCTCGGGCGGGCAGCGACAACGGGTCTTCGTCGCCCAGGGGCTCGCCCAAGATCGAGATCTGCTCTTACTGGACGAGCCGCTCACAGGACTCGACCTTCCCTCGGCTCAAGCCATCGATGCGGTCATCCACGACGAGCAGAAGCGTGGTGGAACGATCGTGATGAGTACCCATGATCTTGCCGAGGCTCGCGTTGCAGATCACGTCGTTCTCATGGCCGGTCGCGTTGTGGCATCGGGTAGTCCTGGCGATGTGCTCACAGCCTCGAATCTGACGGAGGCCTACGGATCAGCGCTGCTCCATGTCGATGGCGAGCAGATCTTCCTGGACGATCCGGCCCATCGCCCAACCGGCACTCGCCATGTACACCAGGATCGAACGATCCATGTGGAGGCGCTTCACGACGAAGGCGACTCCCAGCAATTCTCATGACGTGCTCCTAGTGGGAATAGGCCCATAACCTCTGGTTTATGGCAGGCACTGGTGCATCCACCGAGATCCACGAACTCGTCAGGCGAAAGCTCTCCGAGGCCGCCATCAGATATACATCCGGAAGACGGACAGTCGTGACTGCGATTCAGATGGCTTCGGGGCCGCGGACCGCAGCCGAACTTGCCTCAGGACCAGCGGGTTCTGTCCCCGTCTCGTCCCTGTACCGAACGCTCTCGCTGTTCGACGACACGGGAATCCTCAAGAAGCATCACGGCTCCCACGGTATTGCCCGATATGAGCTGGCAGACTGGCTCACGGGACATCACCACCATGTCGTGTGCGTCGCATGCGGAGCGATCGAGGACATTGGGGTATCCGACAGCGCAGAGAGCGAACTCAACGCGATCGCTTCGTCGCTCGGGTCACAAGCAGGCTTCAGAGTCCTCGATCACGTCCTCGAGGTGGAGGGCGTTTGCCCGGACTGCGATCGATAACGAAACAGAGGCCAGAAGCCAGAATCTGGTAGTTGGCGAAGCGCGCGTTCGGAGCCCCGAAGGGGCTCCTACCGATACCGCCACACAATGCGGCCCATGGTGGGATCGTAGGCAGAAACATCGACTTCGACGGAGTCGCCGGGGATGATGCGGATCATCCGACCCTTACGCATCTTGCCAGACGCACGAGCCGTTACCTCGTGGCCGGTCTCCAGCTTCACTCGGAACGTGGCGTTCGGCAGAGTCTCGAGAACCACGCCTTTCGCCCTGAAATAGTCGTCTTTGCCTGCGATGAGATACTCCAATCAAACGGCCAACAATCGGTTTCATCCCGATTGGGGCCGTCACGAACGACCCCATCGTACCGTTGGGAGCACGTTGTCAGCAGTTCTCAACACCGGCGGATTGAGATTCCCTGCCTACCGGTAGCGTTCCGTGATGCGCAACAAGATCATCCTTGCGATCGTCGCCGCCTCAACAGGATGGGGCCTGGCCGGTGTTGGAACGCGTGCCGCGTACGGACTCGGCGCCACAACGCTGACGGTGCTTGTTGTTCGCACACTGATCGCTTCGGCTGCCCTGCTCATCTTCGCGCTCGGTACCAGTTCCATGCCTTCGGCCCTTGCATGGAAGCACGGTGCCTTGATAGGTGCCATTCGCACCGGTCTGGCGCCCCTGTTCTTCATGGCATCCCTCAACTTCATCTCGGCTGGTGTCGAGGGCCTCGTTATCACACTGGTACCGGCGACTACTGCTGTCATGGCTTCATTCTTCATTGGCGAGAGAATCACGAGACGCCAGATTCTCGGATTGTTGATCGGACTCGCGGGTACCACGATGATCGCCGTCGTCGGAGACTCAGGACTCGGTGCCGAGGGCAGTGTGGTCGCAGGGTTCTCTCTTGCCGGCGTCGGTGTCCTGCTCGGGTCGTATTCAGGGGTGCTGCAACGCAAGTACGCCCCGATACACGACACACTCCCGCTTGCGTTGCCGATGTTCCTCAGTGGTGCAATCGTATCGATCGCCTTGGGACCATTCATCGGCATCGACGACATCGGCACGTACAGTGCAAACCTGTGGATCCTGCTCACTGTTCTTGCACTCGGCTCAACACTTCTGCCCTTCGGGGCAACGCTGTACGCGTCCAAACATGCCACAGCAACGCTCGTGGCCGTGACCGCATACCTCGCGCCCCTCGTCGCTGTCGTGAGCGGGGCCGTGCTGCTCGATGAACAAATCACACCTGCCATCCTGGTTGGTGCTGGCGTGACGATCCTCGGTGTGGCTCTTGTGGGCAGAGCCAGACGGGTGACGACCTGAGATGCGATCCAATATCCAGCGACACGGATTCAAGGGGCGAACGCCGAAGCAGTTCTCCAGAAAGGGTCGTACGACCCATACCGCATACTCAAGAACACCTGTAGAACTGCCGATACAAAAGTTCAGGTGGGAGGCCGGCGAGGCTACTTGTTCCCGAACAAGGCGATCCCAAAACCAAGCCAGTCACCCACCAACATTTGAGTAAGACGGCCCCTTCCGGGGCCGTCTTACGTCTACGGTTCACGGTTGACAGCCCACTGTCGGGTACTTCAGAGACCTGCCACCCGGGTGAGGTCTTAGCCCCGTGTGGATCCTTCCCAGTCCTGATGCATCGAGGCGTACACACCGTCGAGTGCTGCAAGCTCGGTGTGGGTGCCGTCTTCGACGATTCTCCCTTCATCGAACACGAGAACCCGATCGGATGCCTCAGCCGTCGACAGCCTGTGCGCAACCGTGATCGAGGTCCTTCCCTGGGTCACATGCTCAATGGCATTGCGGATCTGTACCTCGAGTGCTGGGTCGACAGACGAGGTCGCCTCATCGAGCACGAGCACAGATGGATCAGAGATCCACGCCCGCACCAGGGCGACGAGTTGACGCTCCCCACCAGACAGGCTCCCACCGAGCTCTCCCACCTGGGTGTCGATTCCTCCAGGCAAGGACTCAACCCAACCAAGGAGACCAAGCTCATCGAATGCAACCTTCACGGCGTCATCTGACACTCCCGGCCTGCCGTACCTCACGTTCTCTGCAACCGAGGCGTCAAAGAGGAATCCCTCCTGGGGCACGTACGCGAGATGTGAACGCAACGAAACGAACGGGACCTCGTCGATAGGAACACCGCCCACGGCGACATCTCCGATCTGCGGGACGAGAAGGCGAGTCGCCACCTTTGCAAACGTGGTCTTTCCCGACCCGGTTTCGCCAACGATCGCAACTCGTTGTCCTGCGGGGATGAGCACGGAGATGTTCTTCAGGATGTCAGGACCCTCCAGGTACCGGAAGGTGACTCTGTTGAATTCGACCCTGAGACTCCTGTCAGGCAACGGAGTACCGCCGACCGGGTCGGGAATCGCTATTTCCGTGTCAACGATGTGAAGGATCTTGCGCAGACCCGCACCAGCGGATTGTGCCTGATCGATCGTTTCGACAAGGCGTTGGATCGGTTCGATGAGGAGGTTCACCAGGAAGAGGAACGCAACGAGGGTTCCGGCCGAAACCCCCCAGTCGGGCCCGAAGACAACTCCGATACCGACAACCATCGCAGTGAGGAAACCGGCGAAGAGCTCGGCGCTGGAGAAGAGAGACGATGCGAGGATCGCGGTACTCACTTCGGCCTTGAATTGGTCGTCGAGCTTCTCATCGACGCGATCCATCACGACTTCCTCAACGCCGTATGCACGGACGGTTGACAGACCTGAGATAGCTTCACCCGTGGCTGCGAGCGAATCAGCAACACGCTCGCGAACCCTGTCGTGGGCATTGGAAAGAACCCGTTGGAAGACAACGATCATCACGGCATACATGGCCACGCCAGCGGTCACTGCGAGCGCGAGCTGCCAGCCGTAGATGAACATCAGAAACAGAGCAAGCACGATCTGCGCCGACCCGAGAACCATTCCCACGCCGCCCCACTCCATCCAGTGCTGGATCGTCTCGATGTCGCTGGTCACCCTGGCAACAAGCGCGCCTCGACGTTCGGCTTGAAGCTCGAGCATCGAGAGCCTGTGAAGGTGGTCGAAGGTCCTGATGCGCAACTGTGCGAGACCTGATGACGAAGAACGAACGAGCCTGCGTAGAGACGCAAATCGCGCAACCATCGCCACAAGCACCGCAAGAAGGGCGATCCCACCACGCTTCAGAACTGCCGCAGGGTTGACATCGCCTGCGCCCAAGATCTCGTTGTCGATGATCTGCTGGATCACGACAGGCACGACGAGCTGAAGAGCCGTGCCAACAACCGCGAGTCCAAGTGTCAGAACGAGTCCGGTTCGCAGCTCTGGGGCGACCTTGAACGACCGTGCCAGAGCTGCAGAGGTCTTCATTGAAGTCTGTTCGCTCATCGCTCGGCTCCTGTCTCGGCCCGAGCAGCAATGTCCTCTTCGTATGCTGTCAGCAGGCGCGAGTATCCGGGAGTTGACGCCATCAGTTCCGCGTGGGTTCCCTGGGATACGACTCTGCCGTCCTCGATGAACACGACCTCGTCCGCGAGCGCGATGGAGGCCTTCCTGTAAGCCACGATCACGACGGTTGACGGGAGCTCGGATCTCCGAAGACCCTTGAGAATCTGGATCTCCACGGATGGGTCCACGGCAGAGGTGGCATCGTCGAGGACAAGCACCCTTGGCCTACGAACCAGGGCCCGCGCCAGTGCTACGCGCTGACGCTGCCCACCGGAAAGCGTGGCCCCGCGCTCGCCGATACGAGTGTCAAACCCGTATTCGAGTTCGTCGATGAACTTCTGTGCCCCAGCCAGAGCCGCAGCTTTGCGGACGTCATCGCGCGAGATCTCGGCGCCGAGGGTGATGTTCCCCTCGACCGTGTCGTCGAACAGGAACGACTCCTGTGCAACATATGCGATCTCCCTCGCGAGCTCGGACCTGGCAAAACTCCTGACATCACGATCGTCGACAGATATTCGTCCCACTGCAGGATCCCAGAGCCTCGCAAACAGCAACGCAAGCGTTGACTTCCCCGAACCAGTGGGACCGACCACCGCAACGGTCTTCCCCGGACCGATGTCGAGATCAACGCCTTCGAGCACGAGCTCCTCTGAGGAGTAGCCGAACGAAACCGCAGCACTGTCGAGCGCACCGCCACTCACGACAGTGGTAGCCGCCTCACCTCCATGGTCAACGATGTCGCGCGAATCGAGAATCGCCTGGACACGCTGCCATGCGGCCATTGAGTGAGCCATCTCCCAGATCACGAATCCAAGGAGAGAGACGGGCATCGTCAGAAGAGAGAGCAGATAGGCAATCGTCACCAGATCCCCCGCTGACACCGAACCACCAGACAGCCGAATGGCCCCGACCACGAGAATCGAGAGCGTGACGATCGTCGGGAGAGTTTCAACAACTGATCGGTAGCCGACCCAAACCGAGTTCACGTGTATGAGCTCATCTCGCAGATCGTTCGATGCCTTGCCGAAGCGCTCGGTCTCCTCGCGCCGCCGACCAAGAGCCTTGATGGTCAGGGCACCGTCGATGGATTCGTGGGCGATACCGGATACACGACCGCGCTTCTCCTGGACGTCGACGAATGGCTGATAGGTGCGGAAGGCACCGTTGATGTCGATCGCAAGCATCGCGATGAGGCCAAGCAGAACGACCCCACCGAGGAAGATGTCGGTCACCCCCACGAGAACGATCGTGCCGATGAGAAGAAAGAACGAGCCGGTCGCATAAGGGAAGGGTGCAAGCACGAAGGTGCCCTGGTTCGTGTCGACTTCGCTGACGGAGAGAAGATCCCCTGTGGACCTGCGATCATGCCATGCGAAGTCGAGACGCATCTGGTGCTCGATGAGACGTTTGCGAGCATCGGCCCTCGAACCGTATTGGAGCCAGCCTGCTGCTGATCTTCTGAGTGTGATCCCGATGGACTTCCACACGGCAACGCCTGCGACCATGGCCAACGCCGGCCACAGTCGATCGGTCGTCGACTTGCCCTCTTCGAGCACGGGAACGATCAATGAGTCGGTGATGCTGCCTGCGACCATCGCCGATGCGACGATCGCCGACACGAACAGGAGTGCGCCACCCACGGCGAAAGAGAATGACCACGGTCGTCGCCTCACGAAGCGCCAGGTGAGCTTGAAACCCCCACCAAGTACCGCCTTGAGAGATGGAGGACCAGCGGGGTCGGTTGAGAAGGCTTCGGACATTCCCGGATGGTATTACCGGTTGCGAATCACTTCTCGGGCGATACCGGTCGCTTGTCGGCTTCTGGCGAAGACTCCGCGGCTATCTGCGTTTTATCCCTACGATCGTCTCAATCAACCAGGACCTGATTCTCAGCCTGCTCTTGCATTGCTCTCAGAAGAGGTTCATGATCCGACGATTGAATCCTGATGGACCCAGAACCCGAATTGAACAAGTTGAATGGAACCGATAATGGCTCGCAAGATCCTCACCCCCCTGCTGCTTGCTTTCGTGCTTCTTGCAGCCGCATGTAGCGGCGGCAACACGAACTCGGGTGTTGCTTCACTCGAGGGCGAGCCACAGACCGAACAGACTGACCGGATCGATGCCGATGCACCATCGGACGAAGACGCTCTTCTGGCTTTCACCGCTTGCCTCAGGGATGAGGGGCTTGATATTGAGGATCCAACGGTCGATGCCGATGGAAACCTCCAGCCTCCCCGCCCTCGCGACCTTCAGAACGTGGATCGAGAAGTCGCACGAACGGCCTTCGAGACATGCCGGGATCTGCTGGAGAGTGTGACGTTTGGGCTCGCTTCTGAAGATTTCACCGAGATTCAGGACAACTTTCTCGAGTTTGCGGTCTGCATGCGTGAGAACGGGTACGACATGCCGGATCCGGATTTTTCGGGTTTCGGGACTCCCGGACGGGGCGGAGGTCAGGTCTTCGGCGGAGATCTCGACCGGGATGATCCTGCTTTCCAGAGTGCGTTCGCTGCATGTGAGGACATCTTCTCGGACGCACTCCGGATTCCCGGGCAGGGTGGAGGGCGAGGATGACGGAGTCAAAGGCCAGGAGCCAGACAACAGACGACAGCCAGATGACGACTGATAACGAGCGCCATCAATGGTGGCGACAGACCTCCACCTGGGTCGTTGTGGTGGCTGTTGTGGCTCTCGGTGCGGTTGGGAGCTGGGCGCTGTCCAACGACAACTCTTCCACGACCACAGACACGTCCACAGCGCTCAGCTTCACAGAGGTGCGACGCACCACACTCGAGGACATCACGACCCTTGACGGCACTCTCGGCTTCGTGGCTGGCGATCCACTCGTGTATGCAGGCTCCCCTGACGGCATCGTGACGATCACCACAGGCGCAAGCGGAACCATCACGTCACTGCCAGACGAAGGAACCACCATCGGTGAGGGCGGGGTCCTGTATACGCTCGACGAGCAGCCGGTGATCCTGTTGTTCGGCGACGTTCCCGCATACCGATCCCTCAATACGCGCACTACCGATGGCACGGATGTCCTTCAAGTCGAAGAGGCCCTCGCCCGGCTCGGGTACGACGAGGACGAAGACCTGAGCCTTGATGGCGACTTCACGACAGCGACCCGCAACTCCATACGGGAGCTCCAGGATGACCTCGGCATCGACGACACCGGCGCACTTGCACGAGGAACGTACGTCTTCGCCGAGGGTCCCGTATTCGTTGCCGAGACCCTTGTTGACGCCGGATCCCCTGTGAACCCAGGGGTGCCCATCATCGCGCCTTCGACCCTGCCATCCGGGACCGTCACAGCCACCGCGAGCGAGGGAGACATCCTAGGTCATACGGACACACTGTTCGTCGTTGAAGGTAACCCGGTGACACTGTTTGTCACTGACATCCCCTTCTACCGGACCCTCAGCGTCGGATCGATCGGTGCAGATGTGCAAGTGCTCGAAGAATCGTTGATGAACCTCGGCTTCGATGCGAGTGGCGGGCTTGTCGTCGATTCCACCTTCGACGACGCCACCAAGCAGGCGCTCGTCGCGTGGCAGGAGTCCATCGACGCACCCATGGACGGCGTTCTGAACATCGGCGAGGTCATGGTGACCGAGGACGCAATTCGAGTAGCAGCAAGCCACATCGGCATTGGCACCAGGGTCGAGCAGGGCACGATGATTCTCACCCCGTCGACCTCGACATCTGTGGTCTCTGTGAGGCTTCCCGCGAATGATCAGGAACTGTTCGTCGTCGGCGACTCGGTGACTGTCGTGATGCCAAACGGGGACAACGAATCTGCCTCCGTCACGTCGGTTGGCACAATCGCGATTCGGAGCCAGGAGTTCGGCACGTACTTCGAGGTCGAGGTCACACTCAACCGACAAGGCGCAGCTGCCGGCCTCGATGAGGCGCCGGTCGACGTCGACATCGTTGAGGATCGGGTCGAGAACGTTCTGACGGTGCCAGTCGCTGCACTCCTCGCTTTGGCTGAAGGTGGCTACGCCGTCGAGATCGATACCGGATCCCACCAGACCAAACTGGTTCGAGTCGAAACGGGGATGTACGCAGACGGTTCGGTCGAGATCAGTTCGAGTGAACTCGAGGACGGCATGATGGTTGTCGTGCCGTGAGTCAGATCTCATCAGGCTCGACATCCGTGACGCTGCCATCGAACCACGGATCCACTGTGCTGTCGCTCTCGGGCGTCACGAAGACCTACCAGGGAACACCACCCGTTCACGCCATTTCGGGAATCGACCTCGACATCCAGACCGGCGAGCTCGTCGCCATTGTTGGTCCTTCGGGTTCGGGGAAGTCGACGCTTCTCCATGTGGTCGGGACGCTCGACCGAGCAACAGAGGGGACCGTCTCCGTTGCTGGGTATGACGTGGATCAGCTCAGTGACAGGGAACTCTCTTCGCTGCGGTCTCGCCACATCGGATTCGTCTTCCAGCAATTCTTCCTTCTCGCGGGGCAGTCCGCACTGGACAACGTCGCGGACGGCCTTCTCTACAGAGGCGTGGCGCTTGATGAACGAAGGGACCTTGCAGAGGTGACCCTTTCCCAGGTTGGACTCGCCCACCGGACGGATCATGAAGCCACGAAGCTCTCGGGGGGTGAGAGACAGCGGGTTGCCATAGCACGGGCATTGATAGGTTCGCCTGACATCATCCTTGCAGACGAGCCGACAGGAAACGTGGACAGCAAGTCGGGAGAGGACATCGTCCACCTCATCGAGGACCTCAACTCACATGGAACGACGATCGTTGTCATCACACACGACCTGAAGATCGCTGCACGGTTCCCCAGAAGGGTTTCACTGCTCGACGGAAGGATCGTTGAGGACACAAGGGCATCCGATCCCGGAGGCTCCCATTGACCCCTTCACTCGAACCATCGCGTCTCACGCCCGCAGACATGATTCGTGCCTCGCTCATTGGGCTCCGGACGCGCCGTCTGCGCTCGTTCCTTTCTGGTCTCGGCATCGTCATCGGGATTGCAGCCATGGTTGGCGTGCTTGGACTGTCAGAGTCCTCGAAGTCCGATCTTCTCGCACAGCTCGACCGCCTGGGCACCAACATGCTTCGCATCGAAGCCGGATCAGGCATCGGGATTGGATCGGGGGAGCTGCCGGAGGAGTCGGCGGTGATGGTTTCACGGATCGGTCCGGTGGAACAGGTTGCATCGATCAGTGAGACCTCCGCAAATGTGTATCGAAACGATCTCGTACCCGAGGGACAGACCGGCGGCATCACCGTCAAGGCCGTCGACACGAACCTCCTTGCCACACTCCAGGGCCAGATGGAGTCCGGCGTATTTCTC
>Ga0164320_10000150_pt1 | contig 19609 bp, 23 predicted proteins | sample GuaBasSediGuay11_FD_113736 | JGI IMG/M metagenome (GOLD analysis project Ga0164320, IMG submission 113736) | Subseafloor sediment microbial communities from Guaymas Basin, Gulf of California, Mexico - Guay11, Core 4567-28, 0-3 cm | ecosystem: Environmental > Aquatic > Marine > Hydrothermal...
CAAAGGCGGCGGCAAAAATCAAAGTGGTTCAGATACCAGTTCTAGTCCGGGGAGTAGTCGCCGATCCTATCGTGACTGGCTATCGGATCTCACCAGAGAATAATCCATCAACGAATAAAACCAGCGTAAATCTCCGATTTGCGCTCGAGTCTGCATGATTTTCCAATAAGATTGTACAGTCCTGAAGTATTCTGCATTTCAACTCTATTCGCCAAACTTAAAGGCCTGTAGTCCACATCCAGCTATCGTAAATACGGTCACCTTCAGACATGCGGTGCCCACAGCGCAATCGCATTACCAGACTATCTCCTGATATATAAAAACCAGGTAAATTCTCCCCGGTATCGCAAGGCTCCTGTGCGATGGCGCTTTATTATTAGCCAATAAAGCGATAGATTAGTGGCTGCTAACAGGAGCCCGATTAATGTCAAACGAAGTCATATTGACCTGCGCGGTCAGCGGTGGTCACAATAACCAGGCTAAACATCCTGATTACCCGATTACGCCGCAGCATATTGCAAATGACTGCATCGACGCTGCCAAAGCGGGGGCCGCAATTGCTCATATCCATGTGCGCGACCCGGATACTGGTATGCGTTCCGGCGACCCGGCCCTGTTTCGTGAAGTGGTTGAACGTGTTCGTGATTCGGGCAGCGAGGTATTGATCAACCTGACCACCAGTGAGGGTGCGCGATTCTCGCCCGGTGAGATAGACGCTGGCATCGGTGGTCCGGGTACCACGTTGATTCAGCCGCTGGACCGCTTGCATCACATCGAGGAGTTACGTCCGGATATATGCACACTCGACGTGGGAACCTTTAATTTCGGAGAAACTATCTTCGTCAATACACCCGCTCACCTGAGAATTATGGCAAAACGAATTCAGGAACTCGGTGTTAAACCGGAAATCGAGGTTTTTGAGCCGGGTCATATCATGTTTGCTCACAAGCTGATCGAAGAAGGCCTGATCGACGGCGCACCTATGTTTCAATTATGCCTGGGCATACCGCACGCCTCCCCGGCTACCGCGGAAATTCTTGCTGTGATGAAAAATCTACTACCGGCCAATGCCAACTGGAGCGCATTTGGAATTGCCCGGTTCGAGTTCTCGATTGTAGCCCAGGCCGCTGGTCAGGGTGGTAATTGCCGGGTTGGGCTGGAAGACAATCTTTATCTCGGCAAGGGAGAATTTGCCAGCAACCTGCTACTGGTAGAACGCGCGGTGCGGATAATTCGGGAAATTGGACGCGAGCCCGCAACACCGGCGCAGGCTGCCGAGCGACTTGGTGTCAATCGGCAATGACAAGTTTATTTACCCTTACCCTCTAAGCCCATTTCAACCGGCTCATGCGCACTAACAGAATTGCCGCTAACGGCAACAACAGTCCCAGCACTATGCTGACAATTATCAGGTCACCCAGTTCGCTGTAATCGGCAGCGACCTGAATATCGCCAGTAGCCTGGTCCTTTACCTCGCGTGTCACCAGGTAAATCTGATTTAAATACTTGGTACCCAGTTGTGATAACGACAGGGCTAGATTGGTAAACGAGGCCATCACAGCAAAATAAGTTGCCTTCAGGTGAGCTGGTGCCGAGTTTGCTATCCAGGCAAGCATCGGGATCATCGCAATCTGGCCGAGTGGGGATTCAAGCGTAGTATTGACTATAGCGATAAATTGCGCATCCACGACACCACCCGTCACACTGGCGGTCCAGATGTGCATACCATAATACATACCCAGGAACGGCAGGGTCAGAATGGTTCCCGCAACGGTTAATGCGCCAATTACGTATGCCAATGATCGCTCGATCATAAACCGGCGAAAAATGAATATCCCTACCAGGGTAAGAACGCCACCGATGAGCGAAAGCAAGGAAAAGAAATGCTGATTAAACTCCAGTACATCGTTCATCCACCAGAAAAGCCCAGGGCCCTGGTTGGGTATTGCACGAAACACGAAAATGATGATTGCGGTGCCAACCAGTGTGCGGCGAGCATTCGCTTCCAGTTCACGCGTCAACTTCATGATAAGAAAAGTAATAATGCCAAACGAGCCGATAAAAATGACTTCCTGGTTATAGACATAGTCGCTGAACCCCATTCCCAGGGTAAAGATTACAAACACCAGGCTGCCGCCTAGTATCCACCAGTTTGGGCTGATTTTTTCCATGTTCTCGCGTAGATGCGAATCTATTTCCTGCCTGCTTATGCCTTTCGCCAGCATATCGCGAATATCGCGGCGTTTGATCACGCCCGCCAATATGACACCGGCTACCGATACCATCGGGATCACCAGTGCCAGCAGGTAGATGTCCCGGTAGATCAGTGTGATCGCTGACTCCGGCAGGTCCTCTACATCGCTGAACAGGTATAAATTTATGAAGGCTACCAATACAGAACCACCGATAATCGCCACGCGCCCCAGGGTTTGCATCGTGATATGCATTTGCTTGAGCCTGGCCGGGTCGATAGGATTGCCGTCGTCATCGAAGTGGGGTACCGCTTCGACCGTCATACCATCGGCCACGGTATCCTGGACGACGTAACCAATGGGCGCCAATAACGTGCTTAACACAAACCAGGCGCCGGCCGACATGATAGCAGTCATCGCCTCGCGATCACTCAACAGGCCGACCATGATCAACAGGCTAGCTGCTATCAGTGATGCACCGACATATACCAGGATGCCCTTCCAGCGCCAGATTAGATCGACCAGGTGACCCATCGGCATTTTTAACGCCCAGGGTATATTCGCCCAGAATCCCAGCGCCGCGAGAAATTCTGCGCTAAGACCCAGATAATCTTTGACAAAAAAAGCGCCGACGATACCGGTAAGACCCGAAATACCGGCTGCCAGATAAACCATCAATGGCGGCAGGTAGGACAAACGCATTTCGCGTCCCAGGGAGAGGATATTTAAGTCAAACCACTGGTATGTTTTACTGAAACTGAAAATTTTGCGTGCCCTCTTCGATATTGATTAAATCATCCCATGCGCGTCAATATAATAGCAGGTAGATGTCAGCCGTGGATGAAACTAGTCTCTCTCCGAATCGGTAGATGCCATCAGTGCATCGGTATAGCGCCGTCCCGCGACAGTAGTTTCATTGATTAGCTCATCGAGCGTCTGCACCACATCGTTACTCAAGGAAATATCGCCGGCGCCGGCATTTTCGCGCATATGGTTGATATCCTTGGTACCGGGAATTGGGATCATCCGGTTCCCGTGCCGGGCTAGAATCCAAGCCAGGGCAAGCTGCGCCATGGTGCAATTCTGCTCCTCGGCAATCTTCTTATAGGGTTTTAACAGTTCCAGGTTTTTATTAAAATTCATCACCTCAAAACGCGGGCGCGCGATGGTACTGCGGATATCGCCATCATCAACCTGGGTAACATTGCTGGTAATACCGGTGAGAAAGGATCGTGCCAACGGCGAGAAGGGTACGAAGGCAATATCAAGCTCGTCACAGACCGAAAGAATTTTGCGTTCCGGCGTCCGTGTCCAAAGCGAGTACTCAGACTGCATCGCGGTTACTGGGTGCACCGCATGTGCGCGGCGGGTTGTTTCGGCGCACATTTCAGACAGACCAATGGTTATTATTTTCCCCTCGCGCACTAAATTAGAAAGCGCGCCGACGCTTTCCTCGATTGGTATTTTGGGGTCGAGGCGATGCAGGTAATATAGATCGATTACACTCGTTTTCAATCTCCGCAAGCTATCTTCGCAGGTTTGACGAATAACCTCTGCACGTCCATCCAGTTCAGTACCTCCCGAATTATTTTTAATAATACCGCATTTACTGGCGAGTACATATTCATCACGTCTGTGAGATAGCGTTTTACCGATCAACTCTTCATTGCGTCCCATGCCGTACATCGATGCGGTATCGAGGAAGCTATAACCGGCATCGATGCATTCGTTAAGCAATCGAACCGTTTCATTCTTGTCCGCCTTGCCATAGCCCATCGACAGGTTCATGCAACCGAGACCGATCGCGGAAACAGTGAATGGCCCCAGTTTGCGTTGATGCATAATATTATTCCGATTTAGTCAAACGGGACTGATACTATAATACGCTGTTTACGAGCTAACTGCTTCAAGGTACCCGTGGGCGAACTTACTTCCAGACAAAAAAATGAGCTGACTAAGCAGCTGAAATCGAAAGCAGCCGAACTGGAGTTGCATTTAGAAGGTTCCAGGCAAAGTACCAAACCTGTCACGCTCGACCAGCAAGCGGTAGGGCGTGTTTCACGCATGGACGCAATTCAGCAGCAGCAAATGGCCGTTGCCAGTCGAGAGCAATCGACACTACTACACAAGCTCGTTACTACCGCTTTGCTTAGGGTTAAATCCGGCGAATACGGGTATTGCCTGCTATGTGGTGAACCTATCGCTTTTGCCCGCCTTGAGGCCCAGCCCCATACTCCCAATTGCCTGGACTGCCAGTCGGCAATGGAACAAAAATAGGCTTCGCACAAATAGGATATAAGCAGATATTTGCCCGGATGCATTCACTGTCTGCTGATCGGTGATATCATGGGTCCGGATAAGGCAGTCGATTGACGGTCGTTTAAACAGTATTACGCAACTATCCAGGAATCAATTATGGCGAATTTTCCGACCCTGTCAGAAATGGGTATCAACAATCCGGGCGAAATTGAACATTATTCCCTCAGTACCACGAATAATATCGACCACCTCAGAGTAATTTATAAACGCAAGAAGGGGTCTTTATTGCCAACCAGTAAGCGATTCGAATTCGGACGGGCGTCGAGGACAGTGATGACCGACAGCGGCACCCAGGCAACGGAAATCGTGCACGATATATCACCGTTTCTGCACAAGGCGCTGCAAGAGTTAGACCAGCTTATCGATGCAAAAAAATCCAACATCGAACATGCGAACCTGATCAAGGATGAAATGCAACGCCTGCACCAGGAAATCGCCAGTCGAATGGCTTATATCGAATCACTCATAGACGAGATGTAAACCGCGTGGCCTGGAGCGCCAACCAGTACCAGTACTAGGGCGAATCTCCAGGGCCATTGCCGGGAGATATTCCAAATATATAGCGAAGTCCCCAGGCCCGCAACCTGCGCCAAACCACTAGCAGTGCAACGAGTACCAGCGGCGCGGTCCAGAACACCAGGGGGTCGTAGAAGTATTCAGCAATTTTTTCCAGCATTGCGTCTCCCAGGTCCTTGCCCGCGCCAGAAAATCGGCATAAAAGCACCCACCCGGCACTGGTAACGGCGATATTCATCTGCAAAAATTTTGACCATGCGTCTTTCTTCGTAATATCCACCGATCACCATATAGGTGATATACATCGCGGTATAGACGATATTATTCAGCGATGGCCCGCTGGTTAGCAGGAATAATAGCCCGGCGACCATCATCGGGTGGCGCACCCAGCCGTATACTCCCCTGACTTCAAGGCGATGGGTGCCGAATAGTTCGATATCCGATCTCGGCGTTGCCTTACCGAAAATCCTCAGTAGTCCTCTGTATGCCTGCTTCAAACCCAGAAATTCCAGGTAATCACTTTGCAAAAACGCGACGTAGAGAAGAGCAATGGAGCCCAAATGCAAGACAATAACGATTTGCCACAGCCATTCTGGATAAGCGATCAACCAGGCGTCGTATTCGATATTCCGCGCCCAGTGCAGGGTCGCGACTCCATAGTAGAGCGCCCAGTAACTAAGGCCGCAATAAACCAGTCGCCAAAAGTGACCGACGAAAAACGGACCCGTCCAGCGGGTCAGCGCGTTCTTGAAAGGTTCCTGGGCACCAACTGAATGCAGCAGTCCGAATACGGCAAATGCCGTTATCGATGCTGCGTACCCGCCAAATATGGTTGAACCCACCGTCGGCGACCATTTGAGAAGCGCTTACCGATTCTCGTAGGCTAGAATGGCGGCCTTCAGGTCATTAAACTCTTCGCAGCCGAAAAGGCAGATATCGTCGAGTTTTTTTAGACGTTCCCTGGCTTTTTCCAGTTCGTCGGTTTGCAGGTAAAGCTCGCCCAGATATTCATTGGCGCCGCGATGGTTCGGGTCAATCGCCAATGCCCGCTGGTATGCGCTCAGGGCCTGGTCAAATTTCTTCAGCTTGCGGTTGCTGAAACCGATGTAATTCCAGGCGCCGGCGTCCGTAGGTTTGGTGGCAACCACCTTGTTAAACAGCTTAATCGCTTTTTTGTAATTGGCACTCTCAACAGCTTTTACACCCTGCTCGTAATAGCTGTCCTTGGGTTGGGTGGACGAGCTGGAACTGCCGGCAGCCATTGCCACGGATACCAGAACGAAGCTCATCACCACAGCCATCAGATACCTGGTCAACATCTTTTTCTCTCCCGGGATCACGAATGTACACGCTACCCATTGACGAATAGCTTTTAATTATGCCATGACTGTTAATCAAGCGTCCAACCTAACCGTACGACGTCGATAGAAAGCCCAAACTACTTCAATTTTAATTGATAAAGTCTATACTGGACGACGGACCATAAAAAGGCATGCAATGCAAAAACTGAAGTTCAGTCGTTGGCATGAAAGGCAGCTGTATTACAGTTTCGCCTGGTTAATTAGCTGCCTGCTGTGTGGTTTTTTATTTGTCACCATTATCGAATTCGTCGGCCTGAATACGTCCGGAGTAATATTAATCATTACACTGATTGTGCTCTATGTAATCGGCCTCGGCACTATTGAGCTATTTCGTCAGTTCTGGTTGCGATTTTCATACGCGCAAGACTGTGCGAGTGCGGCAACCTGTAAAAGTTGCGGCACTTACGGTCTGTTTAGTGTCATTATCGAGACCCGACCAATCTATGCCCGATGTAAAAAATGCGATCATCAATGGGTAATTTAACAAAATTACATTATGGCTAGCAAAACTACCTGCGTTTATTTAGGACAACCCCTGGCTGATTATGGCTTTGGAGACGGTCATCCTTTTGGACCGGAACGCCACCATGTATTTCAAGCCGAATTAATTCGACAGGGGCTGGATAAACCACTGGACATACAGGCTCCCGTCACGGCCTCACCCGAACTGATTGAACTGTTCCACACCAGCGATTACATTGAAAAGGTACGTGATTATTCAAAGTTCGGAAGCGGATATCTCGATGGCGGCGATACCCCTTCATTTATCGGCATGTACGAGGCCGCCAGTAGCGTTGCGGGTACGGTCACTGATGCGATAGACCGCATTATGGCAAAGCAGTATCGTCGAGCGTTTTCACCAATCGCCGGGTTGCACCATGCTCGACGTCATGTCGCCGCGGGATTTTGCGTATTCAACGATTGCGGCATCGCCATCGAATACCTGCGCCAGCAGTATGGCATCAAGCGCGTCGCCTATATCGATATCGATGCTCACCATGGCGACGGTGTATTTTACAGTTTTGAAGATGATCCGGATTTGTTGTTTGCCGATATTCACCAGGACGGTCGCACCCTGTACCCGGGCACCGGTGCCGAAGATGAAACCGGCAGGGGCGAGGCAATCGGCACCAAGTTGAATATTCCGGTCCCACCCTATGCCGACGATTCGGTATTTCAGTCGGTCTGGCCGCAGGTCGAAACCTATCTGCAAAAATACCAACCCGAATTTATCTTGCTGCAATGTGGTGCGGATAGTATCGAGGGCGACCCAATTACCAATATGGCATTTAGCCCCGCTTCGCACGCTTATGCAACTACACGCCTCTGCGCGCTGGCCGATCAATATTGCGACGGCAAAATGCTGGCGATGGGCGGTGGCGGCTATAACCACGACAATATTGCCCGTGCCTGGACCGCGGTTGTCGATGCGATGGTGAAGGCCGAATAGTAAACCTGGTTCACTTTAACTGGTTGCTTTTTTACTCCCACCGCACATGATTTTGCTCATCGACTGCAGACTGGAGCAATTCAATAAATGGCAGGGCCCGGGTGTGTATACCGATCATTGGTTGATCTTCGTCAGTATCAGCCGCGGGTTCCGTCGTTTGCTCAGCCGATTCGAGTCCCCGTCGCAAATTGCTTAGCGCCTGCGATACATCCTCTGGATTTATTGCACCTGGTATCGAAGTCCCGAAATCCATCATCTCCAGCATTTTTGTCCCGACATCACCAAACATGACAATATTGGCGTAGGATTTAGTTTTAAAAGTGACCAGCATAGTTGTCATACTCCAGGTTATATAACCTCAATTTGCAGTCGGTTCGAGTTTTAACAGTCGCATCCGATTCACAACCGCAACCAGTTCCTGCAGACGCGGCAGAGCCAGCTTGCCCATTGGATAAGGCGTAATAGTATCGAAACCATCCCGCCGCATTTGCCCGAGCACTCGCTCCAGGCCGACCACCATATCGGTTCCCTGCAGGCTATCATCCTGCTGATATTTTTCAATCAGGTATCCAATCGCAAGCAGTTGGGCGGTATCTACTAACTGGTCGAGTGCCTGTAACGGAACTTCTTCCACGCCAAATTGCAACAGGCGAGTGCCAAATGCCTTAATCCTCGATTTTCCGGTAGGTCCAGTTGCCGACAAACAGTCGATTACCGGTATTCTATCCGAGCGTTGTAATATATCGGCAATATCGGATTCCGGGATAGCATCGGATAGCGCCAGTTCATGCGCCTTTGAGGTCATATCCACCGGCTGGTAACTATCCATCATCACAACCCGGTCGGCCAGCGAAAAATAATCTCCCGAGCCACCCATCACCATTACCATAGAAATATCGTATTGATCGCGTAGTTGAGAAATTCGTTGCGACAACGGTGTTATCGGTTCCTTGTCTTTTGGCACCAGCGATCGCATGCGCTGATCACGAATCAGGAAATTGCTTGCCGAGGTGTCCTCATCAATCAGCAGAGTATGGACTTCTGCTGACAATGCCTCAATGATACTCGCTGCCTGCGAACTACTGCCGCTGGCGTTGCTCGTGGTGAAGAAACTACAGTCTTTAGCATCGGGTAAATTCTGGATGAACGGCCGAATATCGACACCGGCAATGGCTCGACCGTCCTCGGCATGCAGCTTGAAGCAGCTGGAATCGCTGACTACCAGTTCACGACCATCACCAGGAATGTGATCGTAGGCACCCTGCTCTATCGCGCGCAACAGGGTCGATTTACCATGGAAACCACCGCCGACTACGAGGTTAATACCTTTCGGGAATGCCAGGCCGGTGACCGGGGGCCGGTGCTTTAACGCCATCTCAATCGCTATCGATCCAGGCGCCTTGATCCGGGTTGCAATTTGCAGGGGGCGGTCGTCGACACCACTTTGGCGCGCCAGATTCGAACCGTCGGCAATGAATGCGATTAAATTTTGCGACTCTAGCTGTGCACGCAGAAAATGTTGATCTTCGACACAATTAATGTGCCGCTCGGCGATATCCAGGTCTTCTTTAACTTGAATAAAAGCAGATTCAACGACCGCCGGTAACTCGTCGAACAACATGACGCTTGCCTGCTGTGCGTCGATTCTTCGATTATTGGCTGGCAAGCCAATCTGAAATCGGATTTCAAGCCGGGTTGAATCGATCGACACGCTACTGCGATATAACACCTGCTGGCCATAACGCGCAATTTCGAAGTCCCCGCTTCGGCCTGATCCGCGATTTCCTTCAACTGTTGTATCGATCGCAGCGCTAAAACGGCGCCCCAGATAATCTTCGATGGCGATACGCCGTATCGAGTTGTTATAGAAATGAGCCGGTAGCAAGGTGGATTCGGTAGATAGAACTACTCGACAACGTGAGGATTCGGCAAAAGGATCGCCCTGGACATGATCGATGAAAAGACGAAAACCGCCGAACTGGTATTCGCCCTGTAAACGCTTATAGGACTTATATCCCTGTCCTTCGACTTCGGTTAACAAATTTGCCAGGTTCTGCATTTTTATCGACTAAAGGGCACCTCAAATAATTCTGCAAGAGTCGGGTTGAGCAGGGTTCCCCTTATACTACTATTCGCTTGAAAAATGAATTAGATCAATATCGGTGTGATCTACTTTCTTGCCCAGGCTGATGAAACCTTCTCCATACAGGGCCAGCTCTTCCCGCCTTAAGAATATTTCCAGTCCATCCCGGTTTTTGATAAAGGTACCATTGGTACTCTGGTCGCTAATGATGAATTTTCCGCGTCGATGTTCCAGTTTCGAATGATAACGCGAAATTAATTCACCCTGGATTACCAATTCACAATCAGTCCCACGCCCGAGTACAAACGAGGTGGTCGTATTGGGAATATCAATTTTTTTCTTGCCACAGGTCAGGATCAGGGTTTTCGCCTGATAGTGCCTTGCCGGGTTGGTAAAACTGCTCGCAGTAGCCATGTTTGTGACATCGCTTTCCTGTTCCCAGTTAAACAGGTAAATATCGATTGGATCTTCACGACCCTTGACACGCAAGCGGTCGAACGGCCGACTACGATTAATGAGGTCTTCATTTTGAATCAGAAATGCTAATTCCTTGGTACAGAGAATCTGCCGCGCCCTGGCAATACTGGCAATTCGGGCAGCGACATTAACCGTGTCACCGAAAATATCATTATTTTCCAGTATCGCGCTACCGTATTGCATGCCTATTCGAATCGAAACGCCGATGGTCTCGGGAGTACGATCGTCTTCCATGGTTTCCTGAATTGCGCGTGCGGCAATCATTGCCATATCCGGTTCCATAAAGTAAACCAGAATTTCGTCACCGATGGTCTTCACCAGGTTTCCGCTATTCCGTTTGGAAATGGCAATCAGGGCGTCGAGGGATTTAGAAATGCGTTCTCGTGCGAGATCATCACCCATATTCTGGTACATAGCCGTACTACCGGCGACATCGGCAAACATAACGACACACTTTATCGTCTCTCGTGTCGGTTTCACATTGTCCACTCGTTGGGTCTTTGATTTAAGAAAGCGATATTCAAACTCATTAATACCTTTCCAAAGAAGTTATGCTAGTCCTGTAATCAATTACCCTGCCTCCCAGCACGATTTTGATCGGTTTAATGCTGCCCATGGCTGCACTGGAATTAGGCATTGAACTGGAACATACCTGTTCCAAACTACAATACGGTAAACCTGTTGGATTGCCGTATTAATACTAATGTTTCATTCAAATGTGAAAAATTCTGATCTAGCCTGAAATGATTTTATTAATATGCCTGTCAAATAGTTAATATTTTCATTAACTTTATATAGCATGTTACTGAAAATTAAAGTGTTATTCTAACAGTTATTTATCTGATATATAGCTGATCGCCCTGGCTATCCGGGTCAGGGTTTTTGCCTTTCCTATGATTTCGACGGTATTGTCGATTGGGGGGGAAAACGAACCGCCGGTAACCGCCACGCGCAACGGCTGGCCCACCTTGGCCATATTGAGTCCCAGTCGCTCAATAATTGACTCGATAATTTGATGAATCGCGGGTGATTTCCACTCATTCAGCTGGCTGAATTCGTTCTGCAGACATTGAAGCGGTTCCAGGGCCACCGGGCGAAGGGCCTTTTTGGCCGCTTTTTCATCGTATTCCCCAAAATCTTCAAAACAATAGAGAATACTGTCAGACAATTGGTTGATGGTCGAAACACGCTGCCGATATAACTCAACGATACTGTCAATATCGGTCTCTAGCTCATAAACCGTGCCTATCTTGTCCAGGCGTTGCTTAACCAGATCGACGATTTGATCGATCGGTGCGGCAATCATGTATTGTTGGTTGATCCAGTTAAGTTTTGCGGTATTGAATGACGCTGCCGACTTGTTGATATTATCCAGGGAAAAGTGCTCAATCATCTCTGCCGTGTCAAATATTTCCTGGTCACCATGCGACCAGCCAAGTCGCACCAGGTAATTCAGCATTGCTTCAGGTAAATAGCCGTCCTCGTAATACTGCATGATACCGACCGCTCCCTGTCTTTTCGACAGGCGTTTACCATCGTCTCCGAGGATCATCGGCAGGTGGGCATATTCTGGACACTCGGCGCCCAGGGCTTTAAGTATGTTAATTTGCCTGGGTGTATTGTTAACATGATCATCTCCACGCACGACGTGAGTGATTTGCATTTCCATGTCATCGACAACGACGGTGAGGTTGTAGGTCGGGGTGCCATCCGAGCGCGCTATGATCAGGTCATCCAGCTCGTTATTATTGACGCTCACCCTACCCTTAACATGATCGCTAAAAATCACCTCGCCGTGCTGAGGATTTTTGAATCGAACCACTAACTCCGACCCGGCAACCGGTTTTAATCCAAGCGCCCGGCAGTTTCCGTCGTATCGCGGCTTTTGTTTTGTCGACATCTGGGATTCGCGTAAGAGCTCCAGGCGTTGTTTCGTACATGAGCAGTAATAAGCATCGCCCTGATCAATTAATTGCTGTATTGCGGATGTGTAACGATCAAACCTTTGGGTCTGATAATAAGGACCCTCATCATAATCCAGTTTCAACCACTGCATACCATCCAGAATCGCCTGCACCGACTCCTCGGTAGATCTTTCACGGTCGGTATCTTCGATTCGCAATACAAATGCACCACCCATTTTTTTGCTAAATAACCATGAAAACAGGGCTGTTCTGGCGCCACCCACGTGAAGGTATCCGGTAGGACTAGGGGCAAAGCGGGTTTTAATCATCAGTTTTCTCGGGCAGTGCGGGCAACGCGCGGTATTCTATCAAAATAAGATCACTGATTCGCCCAGACTTGATCAGAGACTGTCTAAAATTTCTGTTTTAATTCCATTACATTTCCGATACGTTGCAAATGAGTAAATTTCAGAAACGAGTTACCCAGCAGCACGTCCTGGGGTCGAGCACCTTCGATCACTGTCGCGGCTACATTGGGCACCTTGATACCACCCACACTGACACTATCGAGTGTAACCCGCCAGACGGGTACTGTTGCAGCCGCGGTATGGGCAAAACTCTTGATCCCGCGACGATAATCGATGCCGATTTGCGCCGCATGGGCACCGCTCAGGGTCACTTCGGTAGCACCGGTATCGACCAGGAAACGGGTCGGGCGACCGTTGATACTGCCCGCGATGTAGTACATTCCCTGAAAATCCGGATAAATCCTGGAGACCGAATGGTCTGGTTTTTTATAGTTACTCTGAATTCCCTGGTTTAGGCCGAGTTTCCTGGTTTCTCCATCAATCGAAATTACCGCGCCCCGCCCGGAAGCCGAAATCAGCGTTACGCCCTCGAAGGTTTCACCTTTGCTCAGTATTTTTTGTTGCGCATCAATCTGTAACAGGGCCTTGTCGGTAAATAATCCTATTACCTTTACCCTGGCGGCCAAAGCACCGGCTGAGAAGAGGTGTATAGCCAGTAACAGATAGCAAATTTGCGATATTATTTTCATATTTTTTCGGCGCTATAAAACCAGAATGCCTGCATACAGGCAAATGCATACAGGCCGGCCAGAACATCGTCTATCATGATCCCGAATCCACCGCGTAGGTGTTTGTCTGCAATATTTACCGGCCAGGGTTTGACAATGTCGAAAAATCTGAATAATACAAATCCGGCCAGGACCCATTGCCAGGTCAGGGCTGGTACTGCGATCATCGTAATCCAGTAACCAATTATTTCATCCCAGACTATTCCCGAATGATCGTGTACCCCGAGCGCTTTACTGGTGTAATGGCAAACATATACACCCATTATAAAACCACCCAGAATGACCATCAGGTAGACTATCAAATCTAGCCGGCTTAACAGCAAATACAACGGAATAGCTACCAGGGTTCCCATCGTACCCGGCGCATGGGGCGACAGGCCCGAACCAAAACCCAGGGACAACAGGTGCAATGGATTGCGAAGCATAGAAACCGGGATTGGTTTGCTAGTCAAAATGTTGATATCCCTGCCAGTCGTATAGATCAGTCGTTTGTTTAGCTTGAATCAAAGTGTAGCCTGATTCGGAAATTTCGCCTATTTCACTCAGTCGGCAATCAGGGTTTTGCTGGTTCCACTGCGCGACCCGGGGCCAGTGGTGCCGGGGCAGGGTCAGACATATTTCATAATCATCACCCCCGCTTAAGGCATACTGGTAAGCATTATTTTCTACAATCCAGTCTGGTACCGGCAGGCTGGCCTGGTTGACTATCGCGCCCACATCACTCAGTTTCAGGATATGCGCCAGATCACCGATCAGGCCATCCGACAAATCGATCGCGGCCGAGGCATAGCGCGATAAAAACTCAATTAGTTCAATCCGTGGGCAGGGCCGGTTCAATGCTCCGAGGCAAACCCCTGCGATAGATTTGGGTAATTTCAGACGCTTCTGGGCATGTGCAAGACCCAGGGCCGCACCGCCCAATAACCCGGAAACCAGAATTTTATCACCCGGCTTTGCACCACTACGAGTGACATATCGATTTTTCGGTACCAACCCTGTAATCTGTATGGTAATGGACAACGGACCCCGGCAGGTATCACCTCCAACCAGTTCGAGCTGAAAGGTCTCAGCGACCTCTTTCAAACTGCTGGAAAATTCATGCAGCCAGGATTCATTATTATCGGGCAGACTGAGTGATAGCATAAACCAGGCCGGCGTAGCGGCCATCGCTGCCAGGTCACTCAAATTAACCGCCAGGGATTTGTAGGCGATATCGGCGGCACTGGTGTTAAGCGGAAAATGCACACCGTTAATCAGGGTGTCCATACTCATAACCGCCTGCATTCCGGCTGGCACCTCGATGACAGCGGCATCATCTCCCTGGGATAACTTCGTCGTAATCCGGGTATCACCGATATCGACAAAATATCGTTTAATCAGTGAAAATTCATTCAGCGACAACGAATCAGCTTCCCGATAGCTTAGGCCGTGGTTTCAGCTTGACGAATTTTCTGCGCCAGCGGGTCCAGGACACCGTTGACAAATTTATATCCCTCATCTGCACCATAGCTTTTTGCCAGCCTGACCGCCTCGTTGATAATCACCTTGTAGGGGATTTCCAGGTGATGGATCAATTCGTAGGTAGCAATGCGTAGTATATTGCATTCGATTGGATCCAGATTGTCTTCGAAATTTTGCATGTATTTCCGGTAGGTATCATCAAGCTCGATAACAGTCGACGGAATCTTATAAAGTAATTCGAGAAAATACTCGGGGTCGCCGGATGCAACCCCCTGCTCTTCCATATAATGATCCTTAATCCAGTCCAGGTCTTCACCCGACAGCTGCCATTGATACAAGGCCTGCAATGCCTTTTCACGGGCATGTTTACGTTTTTTGATAGATGGCGGCTTGTCAGGCCTGGTTCTCCCCATCGGAACTAACTAACCAATTTTTCGAATTAAACTAATCATTTCCATTGCAGCCATCGCTGCGTCTGCCCCCTTGTTGCCGGCCTTGGTGCCCGCTCGTTCAATCGCCTGTTCTATCGTATCGGTAGTTAACACCGCATTGATAACCGGGATCGAGTACTGCAATGCGAGTGAGGATAATGCCCTGGCGTTTTCACCGGCGACAAAATCAAAGTGCGGTGTCGAGCCTCGAATGACTGCTCCCAATCCGATGATGGCGTCAAATTTTCCCGAGCTGGCATATTTTTGAACGATTATAGGCATTTCCAGAGCACCCGGGACGTGGCTTACGGTAATATCTGAGGATTTAATCCCGGCGCGTTGCAGAGTATCTAAAGCACCGCGCAACAGACTGTCGACGATAAACCCGTTAAAACGGCCGACGACGATGGCGACTCTGGCCTGATCGACTGTGATATCGCCATTGACTTGCGTTACTTCACTCATAATGCTTCCTCGTTAATCAGAATAATATTCGACAACTTCGAGACCAAAACCGCCAAGCCCGTGAAATTTTTTCGGGGCACTCAACAAACTCATTTTACGCACGCCTAAATCTGCCAGAATCTGGGCACCTATTCCATAAGTCCTCAGGTCACCGGACTGCTCTTCATCGTGACCGCTATCGTCGCGTATTATCGATTCTATTTTGGTCATCATATCCCGGGGAGATTCGGCCTGACGCAGGAACACAATAACACCCTGCCCGGCTTTGTCGATGGTTTCCATGACATCGCGTAATGGCCAGCCGCGGCCTGTGGTACCGAGCAGGGCATCGGTCAGGGTATTTTGCACATGCACTCGAACCGGGATCGGTCGATCGGGATCAATCTTGCCTTTTACCAGTGCTAAATGCAGTTCCTGCCCAATACTGTCTTCGTAGGCTATTAACTCGAATTCGCCAAAATCGGTTGGGAACCTGGTTTCAATGATACGTTCGATAGTATGTTCGTTTTCGATTCGATATCGAATTAAATCCTCAATGGTGCCTATTTTTAAATCGTGCTGTCTGGCAAAAGCTTCCAGATCCTTGCGGCGGGCCATAGAGCCGTCATCGTTTAGAATTTCGACAATCACCGCAGCGGCCTCAAACCCGGCCAAACGCGCCAGGTCGCACCCTGCTTCGGTGTGCCCCGCCCTGATCAAAACACCCCCCTTAAGTGCCATGACCGGGAATATGTGGCCAGGCTGTACGATATCCTCGGGAGTTGCGTCCGCTCTTACCGCAGCCAATACAGTAGTGGCACGGTCCGATGCAGAAATTCCGGTAGTCACCCCGGTTGCGGCTTCGATTGAGACGGTGAAATTGGTTTCCATTTGCGCTTTATTGTCACCTACCATCAGGGGCAGACGCAGCTGCAGGCAGCGTTGCTCGGACAGGGTCAGACAGATTAATCCGCGGCCGTATTTAGCCATAAAATTAATGTCATCGGCGGTTACAGCCTCGGCAGCCATCAGAATATCGCCTTCGTTTTCTCGATCCTCATCATCCATGATGACGACCATTTTGCCGGCTTTGAAATCCTGGATAATTTCTTCTATGTTGTTCAATTTCATTTAATTAAGTTTTTCTTTGGCATCGTTATTTAATAAAACCCGACTTAACCAGCGTTTCCATTAACTGCTCGTCAGAGTGATCGTGGCGTTCCACCTTACCCTCAATTAACCTTTCCAGGTATCGAGCGATAATATCAACTTCGATATTAACCCTGGTACCCTGTTGATAATACTGGAAAATTGTCTTATCGCGCGTATGCGGCACGATATTCACGTCGAATCGATTCCGCTCAACCCGATTGACAGTCAAACTCGTTCCATCAATAGTTACCGATCCTTTCTCGGCTATGTAATGCTGGAGTTCTGGTGCCAGTTCAAATCTGTATCGAATTGAACGCGCATCATCGTCCAGATCAACCACGCTCGCGAGGCCATCGACGTGGCCACTGATCAGATGACCGCCAAGCGCCGTATTCAGCGTTAAAGCCGTTTCGAGATTTACGGCACTTCCCTGCTTTAAATCACGGAAGCTGGTACGGTTTAAGGTTTCAGTAGAAACGTCGGCAACGAACTGCCCACCCGAGCATGACACCACAGTTAAGCAAACGCCATTTACTGCGATGCTATCACCAGTATTACAATCGCTCAGATCCAGCTCGCCGGTATCGATGTCAAGTCTAATATCCCCACCCTGACGATCAATATTCCCAATCGACCCAATTGCCTGAACAATTCCGGTAAACATCAGGAATTTACATCCGTAGGCTGTCGATTCTTGATAGTCACAAAAAAATTAATAGTCTCGGCATGATTGATGATTAGTATTTACAGGACTGGCCGTGGCGATACTGTCTACATTTTCCAGATAGTGGATTGAAGTATAACCTGAAAAACAGACTATTTTATCCCGCCTGACTACAATTGCAGCGGGCCTTCCAGTGTGGATTTACAGGCAGTATTGAATTTAAATCCCCAACAAGCACTGACATTAAGATTCTAGTTTAATGAAAGAGTTAAGCGAATATCATCGTCGAACTTTCTGACCTGCTCGATGTTACAGTTGATGCTTTCACTCATTCGCGATATTTGCCCCAGATCGAAAGCGCCAATCGATCGGCTACCCAGTATTTTCGGCGCCATGTAAACAACGATCTCGTCGACCAACTTTCGCTGAACCAGTGCACCGGCAAGCGTTTGACCGCATTCGGTGTGCACTTCATTGATATCTCGTCCGGCCAGGTGTGACATCAACCTGGTCAGGTTAATATTGCCGGAACCTGAATCATCCAGAATTGTAACCTGCGCGCCTGCAGCGACCAGGCGTTCTATATCGAATGCCGAGCTATTCAGAGTATAAATCCATATTTCGCCATCGGTGCCAAAAACCTTCTCCTTCCCGGTTAATCGTAATTTTGCGTCCACAATCACCCTTACCGGCTGCCTGATTTCGACGTTTTGATCGAGATCCGATTTTGATAATCGCAGGTTTAATAAAGGATTATCGTCCATGATAGTTTTGGCCGAAGTGAGAATCGCAGAGCTACTGGCGCGCAGGCGCTGGACGTCGAGCCGGGCTGATTTGCCGGTAATCCACTGGCTTTCACCACTTTTCAGTGCGGTACGACCATCCAGCGAAATCGCCATTTTCAGACGGACGAAAGGACGTTTTTTTTCCAGCCGAGAGATGAACCCGGGATTTAATAACCTCGCTTCTGACTCAAGAATACCCTGGATCACTTCTATACCATTCGCTTCGAGTTTGGCAATGCCCGCTCCAGCCACCAGCGGATTGGGGTCTTTCATCGCAATAACCACCCTTTCGGGTTTAAGTTCGATTAGCGCATCGACACAAGGTGGTGTCTTACCCTGGTGTGAACAGGGTTCGAGGGTGACATAAAAATCACTGCCGGGCGGAATCTCACTATTACCGATCGCATTGACTTCTGCATGTGGGCCACCGGTGAATTCATGCCAGCCCTGCGATACGAGTTTTGCATCCTTGACTATGACACAGCCGACGCGTGGATTCGGGTGTGTGGAATACATCCCCTTGCGCGCCATCCGTAATGCCTGCGCCATCCAGTATTCGTGATTAAATGGCTGCGGCATTAACCCTCCTCATCGATCAGCGGTACCTGTCGGCGATGCATCTCGGGTGTTGGTTCAGACTCAAGCGTTTTTATGACTTCTTCAAATGCCTGAATATCTTCAAAACTAAGATAAACCGAAGCAAATCGAATATAGGCAACATGGTCCAGTCGCTGTAGTTCATGCATCACCAGGTCACCAATTTTCCGCGACGAAATTTCACGCGAGTCAGTACCAATCAAATGCTTCTTGATATGGCCTATCGCATCTTCTATCTGATCGGCAGCGACGGGTCGTTTTTCCAGTGCCCGTAACATTCCGCTACGCAGCCGTAACTCGTCAAAAGCGTCGCGACTACCATCACTCTTGATTACTATTGGCATATTGAGAACTGGCGACTCGTAGGTAGTAAATCGAGTCTCGCAGGAAACACATTCCCGCCGACGGCGTACCTGGGACGATTCCGGGGCCAACCTGGAGTCGACTACCCTGGTATCAGGAGTGCCGCAGAAAGGACATTTCATAAGCTGGTCACATACCTGTTGACGAGCACAGGTTTAATCTCCGTAAACCGGCAGGCGTTTACAAATTTGCTGCACCTTGCTTTTGACTGTAGCAATGATTTCATCCTTACCCATATTATCAAGAATATCGCAAATCCAGTTCGCCAGATCGCGAGAGTCGGCTTCATTGAATCCGCGGGTTGTAATCGCGGG
>Ga0164320_10000151_pt1 | contig 19595 bp, 18 predicted proteins | sample GuaBasSediGuay11_FD_113736 | JGI IMG/M metagenome (GOLD analysis project Ga0164320, IMG submission 113736) | Subseafloor sediment microbial communities from Guaymas Basin, Gulf of California, Mexico - Guay11, Core 4567-28, 0-3 cm | ecosystem: Environmental > Aquatic > Marine > Hydrothermal...
AATCCTGACCTGCGCGTGGCAATTGTCAGCACCGCCGGTGACAAGTTTTTTTCCGCCGGCTGGGACCTGAAGGCAGCCGCCGACGGCGATGCCGTCGACGCCGACTACGGCGTCGGCGGTTTTGCCGGTCTGCAGGAATTACGCGATCTGAACAAGCCGGTGATTGCCGCGGTAAACGGCATGGCAGTGGGCGGCGGATTCGAGCTCGCGCTATCGACCGATCTGATCTACGCCTCGGACCATTCGAGTTTCGCCCTGCCCGAGATCAGGGCCGGCACCCTGGCCGATGCCGCGACGCTTAAACTGCCGAAGCGCATCCCCTACCACGTGGCGATGGAAATGCTGTATACCGGACGCTGGATGGATGTCGAGGAAGCGCATCGATGGGGACTGGTCAACGAGATACTGCCCGCCGACAAGCTGATGGACCGGGTCTGGGAAATCGCCGAACAGCTCGAAGCCGGCCCGCCACTGGTATTCGCCTCGATCAAGGAAGTCGCACGTGAAGCCGAGGGGATGAAATTCCAGGATGCGCTGAACCGCATCACCAAACGCCAGTTCGCGACGGTCGATATCCTCTACGGCAGCGAGGACGGCCTCGAAGGCTTCAAGGCTTTCGCCGAAAAACGCGAACCTGTGTGGAAGGGTAAATAATCGTCATTCCGGAGAAAAATCTGTCATTCCGGCCGTTAGAGCCGGAATCTTTTGGGATTGAGATTCCTGCTTTCGCAGGAATGACGGATGGGGGTCTGAATGACGGGTACTCCTCGTTAGATTCCGGCTCTGACGGCCGGAACGACGGGAGTCGGGGACAGGAATGACGGGAGTCCTGGGCCGGACTGGCGATTAGTCCGGGCTGATACGACGAAAAGGCCAGGGGCATGTAATGTCAATTTAACCCTCACCCCTGCCCTCTCCCAATATTGGGAGAGGGAGTTAGTAGCTACCAGTCCAGAATGCCTCGTAAGTCCTTGCGGGGGTTTAAATCCAGCGTAAAATAGGGCGCCTGGTTTTCTCACTATTTGTCTCTAACCGTATGAATCAATCACTGCCCTTATGGCAACCGTCGCAGGACCTGATCGACAGGGCCAATATGACGCGCTTCATCGCCGAGGTGAACAGCCGGTACGATCGTTCATTTTCCGATTACGAAGCCCTGTACCAGTGGTCGATCGACGAAAAGGAGGGCTTCTGGTCGGCGCTGTGGGATTTTTGCGAGGTCATCGGCGATAAGGGCGAGCGGGTATTGATCGATGGCGACGATATCGAGAAGGCCGAGTGGTTTCCGGACGCGACGCTTAACTTTGCAGAAAATTTACTACGCAACAAAAGCAGCGAGATCGCTATCTACTTCCGTGCCGAAGACCAGGTCGAGTATTCACTCAGCTATCGGGAACTCTACGCGCAAGTCGCGAGCGTCGCGCACTGGCTGCGCAACAACGGGCTCGAGCCCGGTGACCGGGTCGCCGCCTTTATGCCCAACATGCCCGAAACCGTGGTCGCGATGCTGGCCGCTACCAGCCTCGGCGCGATCTGGACCTCGACCTCGCCCGACTTCGGTGAAGAAAGTGTGATCGACCGCTTCGGTCAGACCGAGCCGCGCTTTTTGTTTTGTAGCGACGGCTATTTCTATAATGGTAAAAAACTCGATCTATCCGCCAAGGTAAAGGCGATAACCAGAGCCCTGCCGAGCGTGGAAAAAGTAATCCAGGTAAACCTGGTGGGAAATGATTGTTCGATCGATGCGACGCCCTGGGCCGAGATTATCTCCAACCCGGTGAGTCGTATCGAGTTCGTCCCGCGCCGCTTCAACGACCCGCTTTACGTGTTGTATTCTTCGGGCACCACCGGCAAGCCCAAGTGCATTACCCACAAGGTTGGCGGCGTGTTACTGCAACACATGAAGGAGCAGATGCTGCACAGCGATATCCGCCCCGGCGACCGGGTGTTCTTTTTCACTACCTGCGGCTGGATGATGTGGAACTGGCTGGTCACTGTACTGGCGAGCAGGGCTTCGCTGGTACTCTACGATGGTTCGCCGTTTTACCCCGATGGCAGTGTGCTGTGGGATTACGCCGAGGCGGTCGATTTCACCTTATTCGGTACCTCGGCGAAGTTCATCGACGCGATGAAGAAAAACAATCAGGCACCGGGCAAAAAATACAACCTGCCGCAACTGCGAACCGTTTGCTCGACCGGTTCGGTGCTGGCACCGGAAGGTTTTGACTATGTCTACGAGGCGATCAAGCAAGATGTCTGCCTGGCCTCGATATCGGGCGGCACCGACCTGATTTCCTGTTTCATCATCGGTAACCCGTTATTACCGGTTTACCGGGGTGAATCGCAGTGCCGGGGCCTCGGCATGGCAGTAGAGGTCTTCGACGAAAACGGCGAGTCGGTACGCAATACAAAAGGTGAGCTGGTTTGCACGCGGACTTTTCCGAGCCAACCGGCATTTTTCTGGGCCGACGAGGGCGGTGAGAAATACCATAATGCCTATTTTGCCCGCTACCCGAACATATGGCATCACGGTGATTACGTGATGCTCAACGACCGGGGTGGCATGGTCATTTACGGGCGATCCGATGCGACGCTCAACCCAGGTGGGGTTCGTATCGGCACCGCTGAAATCTATCGCCACGTCGAACAGATCGATGCGGTGGTGGAAAGCATCGTCATCGGCCAGGACTGGGACTCGGATGTTCGGGTTGTGTTATTCGTGGTACTGGCGCCCGGTCTCTCGCTCGATGAGGACCTGGTGCAAAAGATCCGCCAGACCGTGCGCGAGAAATGCACGCCCCGGCACATGCCGGCAAAGGTTATCCAGGTAGCCGAGATTCCGCGCACCAAATCGGGTAAAATCGTCGAGCTGGCAGTACGTGAAGTGGTGCATAATCGCCCGGTGAAGAACATCCATTCGCTGGCCAATCCAGAAGCGCTGGAGCTGTACCGCGGGTTACCCGAATTACAACAATAAATAGACTCTTATGGATACAAAAACCGCGCTGATCAACTGGGCGTTACTCATGTGCCTGGTATTCCTCTGGGGCACCTCGTTCATGTTTATCTCGGTTTCGGTCGAGACCGTCGACCCGCTGTCGATCGTTTTTTACCGGGTTGTGCTCGGCGCACTGGTGCTGACTCTGATTGCCTACGCCAGGGGTTTACGCCTGCCACTGTCACCGACCGCCTGGCTGGTGTTCACGGTGTTCGGCTTGTTCGGCAACCTGCTACCATTTTTCCTCATATCCTGGGGACAGCAAACGGTCAACTCGGGCATTGCCGGCATGATCATGGCGATCATGCCGTTGATGACGATGATACTGGCGCATTACTTCGTCGAGGGTGAAGATCTCAATCGTTACAAGATCATCGGCTTTATCCTGGGTATTACCGGCATAAGCATTCTACTCGGTCCGGTATTCGAAGGCGGCGGGCGGGCAGTGCTCAGTGGTATTGCTATCTTTATTGCCGCCACCAGTTACGCGGTCAATACCATCCTGGTACGGCGCTTGCCGCACTATAACCCGCTGGTGGCGGGCGCCGGGATGTTGATCGCAGCGAGTATAACGCTGCTACCGATATGGCTGTTACTGGCACCCGGTTACAGCGACAGCTTCAGCACGAAATCGATGCTTTCGGTGATCTGGCTCGGAATCGGCCCGACCGGTATTGCCAGTCTTATCCTGTTCGTGGTGATCAAGCGGACCGGACCGACCTTTTTATCGACGATTAACTACATGATTCCGGTGGTCGCTTTTTTTACCGGCGCCATCATTTTATCGGAACCGGTCGAATGGCACAGCATACTCGCGCTGATTACGATTCTCAGCGGCATCGCACTGACCCGATATCGCGCCAATCAGGCTGCGCCCATCAGTGGCTAAAAATTAATGATAGATTTCTACCAATCCAGATTTATTTACCAAATGCAGAGTCATATAGTATTATTCTGTCGCTGAAAAAATTATCAACAACCACGGAGACATTAATGCGTCATATAACAATAATTTTCCTTGCCATCATTGGATTTTCACTGACGATTCCGGCCTTTGCCGCCAAGGATCCGAATCTGAAACTGATCAAGGCGCGAAAAAGCGAGATGCAGTTGAAACTGTTCAACGCCGGCCCCCTGTTTGGCATGGCAAAAGGCAAGATTGAGTACAACGCCGAACTCGCCGCTATGCTGGCAAATAACCTGCTGCTTCAAACCCAGCTGGATATGGGCCGTGCCTGGGCCAAGGGAACCGATAACCTGGCTTATGAAGGCAAAACCAGGGCGCTTCCGGAAATTTGGAGTACTTATCCCGAAATTGCCGAAAAGGGCAAGGCCTATGTCAAGGCTGTGACCGAACTGGCCCCGGTAGCCGGCAATGGTCTAGCCGCGTTGAAATCCAAAATTAGTGCACTGGGCAAGGGTTGCAAAGGCTGTCACGATGATTTTCGTGAGAAGAAGGAGTGAGCTGTAGCTTGTCGCATTATTGACGTACCTAAGAAAGGCATTTCCCGGATCCCGACTAGCTGTCGTCTATGATATTGTGATGATGGCGGTACGGCGTGTCCTCGCTGCAGCATGCTTACTCATCGTGGCATCGCCGCTATGTGTTATCGCACAAACCCGGATCGACGATCCATTGCTAACACGCGGTGAATACCTGTTGCGGATCAGTGGTTGCAGCCACTGTCATACTTCGGAAAATGGCGAGCAATTGGCCGGTGGACGGGCACTGGAAACGCCTTTTGGAACCTTCTATACCCCCAACATTACTTCGCACAAGACTGCGGGTATTGGTGGCTGGAGTGCCGATGAATTCGCGCGTGCTCTCCACCAGGGAGTAGCGCCGGACGGCAGCGATTACTATCCGGCTTTTCCCTATACATCCTATACACGCATGTCCGCCGGGGACGCTCGCGCGTTGCACGCCTACATCCTATCGCTGCCCGCATCTGCGCAAGTCAACCGCGACCATGAACTGGCGTGGTTTCTAGAATGGCGACTCGCCGCCTGGGCATGGAATTGGCTGTTCTTTAACGCCGGTGAATTCCAGGCTCGCCCCCAACAGAGTGCGCAATGGAATCGCGGTGCATATTTAGCCGAGGCCATGGGACATTGCGGCGAATGTCACACACCGCGTAACCTGTTCGGCGCGTTGAATGTAGACATGGCATACGCCGGCAACGCAGAAGGACCCGAGGATGAACTGGTACCCAATATTACCTCTCACGAGGGTACCGGGATCGGCGAATGGAGCCGTGAAGACCTGGAGCTGTTTCTTAAATTCGGCGAGTATCCGGATGGCGAGTACGCCGCCGGGTCGATGGAACCGGTGATCGAGGGCTTAAGCCACCTGACCGCGGAAGATCGCGATGCGTTGATCGTTTTTCTGCGTGCGCTGCCACCGATTGAGAACCGAGTCAGTGAGTGAATACTGCCGGGTATTAGATTCCGGGTCGCCGCTTCGCTTCGCCCGGAATGACGGGTCGCTATTAGATTCCGGCTCGGGGGCCGGAATGACGGGTCACTATTAGATTCCGGCTCTTACGGCCGGAATGACGTTTTTTTACTGCTGTAATTGATTGATGACTGCCTTGAGGAAACGTGCGGCTTCGCCGCCGGTGACTGCGCGGTGGTCGAAGGTGAGTGCCAGCGGCAACATTCGCCGTATCACCGCCTGGCCATCGCGGGCTACCACCTCGTCGCGCGATTCACCTGCACCGAGTATGGCTACCGTGGGTGGTAATACCATAGGCGAGGCATAACGACCGCCGATCGCGCCGTAATTTGATAGGGTAATACTGTTTCCGCGTAATTCAGCCGGTTTTATCGAACGGTTTTTGATTTTTTCCTTAAGCTCTACCAGGCGTTCGGCGATGGCTTCCTGGTCGTCTTCCTGTATATCCGGCATCACCGCGACAAACAGGCCCTGCGGTGCATCGACCGCGAGCCCGAGGTGGATTCTGTCGAGCACCCGCCGACCATTGGCATGACTATCGTACCAGGCGTTGAGCGAAGGCTCGGCCTTGCAGCCGGCAACCAGCGCATGTATCAGGGACGGGGTAATATCCGCAGTCGATTGCATATCGGTAATATCGGCATCGTCGACAATCGTCGCGGGCGCGACTTCGGCATGCGCCTGCGTCATGTTACGTGCCATCGCGCGCCGCACCCCGCGTAACTGTTCCATTTTTCCGTGTTCGGCCAAAATCCGCGCCACGCGCCGCACATCGTCGGACAGGATCAGCCCATCGTGGCCACTCGGGGTCACCATCGACAACTCAACTTCCATTCGGTTGGCCAGCGCGCGCACCGCGGGGGTCGCCTTGACACTGCTACTAGTGTGACTCAACCCGACTGCCTGTTCCGGGATCACGTCTTCGGTAGATTCGACCTCACCCACCACGGTGCCACTATCGACTACTTCGCCCTCACCAAAGGCTAGTAGCGGTTTGCCGGTTTCGATCACGTCGCCTTCCTTGCCATAGAGTCGATTTACCTGCCCCGACTGCGGTGAGGGTATATCGATAATCGCCTTGGCGGTTTCCATTGCTACCAGTGGTTCGCCCTGCTCAATTTCATCGCCGGGTTTCACATACCATTCGACAATTTCCGCGTCGGGCAAACCCTCGCCGAGATCTGGCAAATTAAAAATATTCATCGGTACTCCATGCTTTGTTTGACCGCCTCGACTACGCGACTGACACCCGGGAGGTAGTCATCCTCCTGGCGATAAAGCGGCATCACGGTATCAAACCCGGTCACCCGTTTCACCGGCGCCAGTAACGAGGTAATGCCCTCACTGGCGAGCTGGGCGGCTATTTCCGCGCCTGCACCAAAACTGCGCGCCGCCTCGTGCACGATCACACACCGCCCGGTGCGGGTAACGGAATCGAGAATGGTGTCGATATCGAGTGGTGAGATGGTGGCAACATCGATCACCTCGGCATCGATACCGAGCTGCGAAAGCTCGGTCGCTGCCTCCAGTGTTTCCTTGATCGAAGCTCCCCAGCTCACCAGCGTGACGTCGATTCCGTCGCGAAGCACAAAACAACTATCGAGCGGAAGGGCTTCGCCATTGTCCTCGATATCCTGCTTACCCAGACGATATACCCGCTTGGGCTCCAGGAAAATCACCGGGTCGGGGTCGCGAATAGCCGCCAGCAACAAGCCATAAGCGCGGGCCGGCGACGACGGAATCACCACGCGGACGCCAGGCATGTGGGCAAACAGTGCCTCGGTACTCTCGGAATGATGTTCGGGTGCGTGGATACCACCACCGAAGGGCGCGCGGATAACCATCGGGCAGGTCAAACGACCACGCGTGCGATTACGCAAACGCGCTGCGTGATTGATAATCTGATCGACTGCCGGGTAGATAAACCCCATGAACTGGAGTTCGACGATGGGCTTCAGTCCCTGCGCAGCCATACCGATTCCCATGCCGACGATAACCGACTCGGCGAGCGGCGTATCGACCACCCGATCACTGCCAAATTCGTCGATCAAGCCATCGGTGGCCCGGAACACGCCACCGTTAACACCGACATCTTCACCGAGCAAAACCACATCTTTATCGTCGCGCATTTCATAGGCGAATGCCTGGTTGACCGCCTCTATCAGGGTTAATTCAGCCACGATGCTTCACCGCATCGAGCCATGCTTTCTTTTGACGCGCCAGGTCGGTAGGTAGCTCGGCAAACATATGGTCGAAAAATTCTCCCGCTGCCTGGCCCGCGGTAGCCTGGTAGACCTCGCTTGCCTTCTTCACACGATCATCGCAGTCGTCGTAGAGCGCCTTGTCGTCTGCATCGCTCCAGTCATACTCGTTTTGTAGAAACCGTTTGAATCGAATCAACGGTTCGATCGCGCGCGCCTCATCGTATTCCTGCGCATCGCGGTAGCGTGTTGCGTCATCGGCCGTGGTGTGGTCGCTAAGCCGATAACTGAGCGCTTCTACCAGCGTCGGCTGATGGTCGTGCCTGGCACGTTCGAGCGCCTCGATCATCACCGCGTACACCGCGATCGGGTCGTTACCGTCCACGCGTATGCCCTTGATACCAGCCGCAAAAGCCTTTTGCGCGATGGTCCGGGCAGCGGTTTGTTTTTCGAGCGGAACAGATATCGCCCATTGATTGTTGTTCACCACGAAAACCACCGGTAAGCCCATCGCACCAGCGATATTGATCGATTCGTAGAAATCACCCTTTGAGGTTGCACCATCACCACAGGTGGTCACTACCGCGCGATCCTGTTTGCGATACTTGATCGCGTAGGCGACTCCAACCGCATGGCAGGATTGGGTAGCAATCGGTATGCAAACGGGAAAATCCTGCGACTGGCGCTGGTAGTTCTGGCCGCGTTCATCGCCACCCCAGTAGAGCAGAATTTCTTCCATTAGCACGTCGCGGTGGATCTGGGTCGCGACGTCGCGGTAATAGGGTACCAGAACGTCGTCGTCACGCATTGCGAATCCGATGCCGGTACCAATCGCCTCCTGCCCCTCGCAGGAAGGATAGGTACCCATCGCCCCGGTGCGCTGGAGATTGATCGCGGCTCGGTCAAACACCCGCGATAACACCATCAACTGGTAAAGATCGACAAGCTTGTCACGGTCGGCAAGACCTTCGGGCAGCGGGCGCTGCAGATGCCCCTCGGTATCGAGGGCCTCGATGGTTTCAATATTAAATTCCGAATCCTGCATGGTTCAGTTTTGTCAGCACAATTCCGGGATTTTGCTATCCAGTCTACAAATTAGTGAATTCGAGCCCCTTGCTGATGTTAGCATCGAGAATCGGGCGCATATCATCGCGAAGCTGTTGCTCGTAGTCGCTCAGCGCCGGAAGTGCTGGAATCGACTCGACCCCGTTCTTGCCGAGCTGTACCGGCTGTGCATGGAAACTGCTGGTATCTTCACCGGTTTGTACGTAACAACACTCTACAACTGATTCACCGTTCAACGCGCCGACCAGCGACAGGGTAAAACGCGCTGCTGCCTGCGCCATAGACAGGGTCGCCGAACCGGCACCGGCCTTGGCTTCGACTACTTCGGTTCCCGCCTCCTGGATACGTGGCGTCAGGCCTTCGATTTCGTCCTGGCTCAGTTTTACCCCGGGGATACTCGATAACAGGGGTAAAATGGTCACGCCACTGTGGCCACCGATAACATTGACGTTAACCTCGCCACTACTGATACCTTTCAGTTCGGCGACAAAGGTGTTGGAGCGGATCACATCGAGCGTCGTTACACCGAACAGCTTTCGCTTGTCGTAAACAGCGGCAGCTCTCAATACCTCGGCGGCGATCGGCACGGTCGAGTTTACCGGGTTGGTGACGATTGCAAAGCAGGCATTGGGGCAAGCCGTGGTGCCAGCCCCGACCAGCTTCTTGACGATGCCGGCATTCACATTAAATAGATCATCGCGCGTCATGCCGGGTTTACGCGGTACACCGGCGGGAATCACGACAATATCGGCATTTGCCATCGCCGCTTCGACATCGTCGCCGACAAATCCGCTGACCGCGACGTCGGTCGGTATATGGCTCAAATCCACAGCCACGCCTGGTGTAAATGGCGCTACATCGTATAGCGACAATTGACTGCCTGGCGGTAAATTTAATTTCAGTAACAGCGAAAGCGGTTGCCCGATTCCACCGGCCGCTCCGAGCACACAAACTTTCATGACAATCCTCCTTTAGTCGAATATGGATTAATAAACTGGTGATGTATCTTACTCGGTGCGCCCGCCGATTGACAAGCCAAACCCGATCATCGCGGTCATTACTCGATCATCGCCGGGGGCTCTACCGATGGTAGGTCGATCTAAATTCATATCTGGACTTTGAATCATCCTGCTTTATGCTTGCTGCCAGGGAGATTATTCGGAAGGCCTGTTGATCCAAAATACCCAACCCGGTAACGACAATCTTAGGCTGGCAATTCCGGCTATATTGATAGCAGTATTTGCCCTGTCGCTGGGCGATGCCCTGATTAAACAGGAAAGCTCGGCTTTTCCCCTCTGGCAGATTTTTATCATGCGATCCGTGATCGCGACTCCATTCCTGGTTTATTTTATTCGGATCCGAACCTGCGCAATCTCGATCATGCCCACGCGGTTTGGCTGGGTCGCGCTTAGAAGTATAATACTGGCAGGCATGTGGGTGGCCTACTACCTGGCTCTGCCCCACGTTCAACTCTCAATTGCTGCAGCCTCGTTTTACACATTGCCGCTGTTTATCACCTTATTTGCCGCGCTCTTGATTGGCGACCAGGTTGGTCCAATAGGCTGGCTGGCGATACTGCTGGGCTTTGTCGGAACGCTGTTGATACTCCAACCACAGGCGGAGGATTTCAACGCTTACGCTCTGCTCCCGATTGTCTCTGCAATTTGTTACGCGTTGGCGATGATCATGACCCGCAGCAAATGTCAAAACGAAAACCCACTGGTTTTATCACTCTGGTTAAACCTGACATTTATCGGCGTTGGGGTGCTCGCAATATTGATAATCCAGTTCCTCGAGCCAACCCTGTCATCCACGGCGGCCAACCCATTCCTGCTGGGTGAATGGGTTCCTATGTGGGTCGACGAATGGCGGGCCATGACCATTCTGGCGGTCGCCATTATCGTCGGTAGTGTCGGTGCAGCAATTGCCTACCAGTCTGGACCCTCGTCGATCATTGCATCTTTCGATTTTTCCTACGTGCCCTTTGCGGTAGTCTGGGGAATTTTGCTGTTCGGCGAAGTGCCCGACCTTACTACGATTATCGGCATCGTGTTGATCGTCTGTGGTGGAATGCTGGCGGTCAGAAACAGGTGATAAAACTGGCTTGTTCGTCGACGTCAAATAATTTTGTTACACCACCTCCCATCGGGGTCGATGCAAGTTCTATACCTGGGTACGGTCGGTCTGCCGGGAATTCCTGGTGGGTATCATCGAGCAACAGCGAAGTTTGATCGAGGGTCTGGATTCGCGTTATTTTGGCTAGCCAACCGATGATTAATCGTCATTCCGACCGTTAGAGCTGGAATCCATATTTCTTCCGTCATTCCGGCCGCTAGAGCCGGAATCTTGTAAGGGAGATTCGATTCATTAGATTCCGGCTCGTTGGCCGGAATGACGGAGAAGGCGGGGCCGGATGAATTCACATCGCCAGCTAACTAAAGCGCCCCCGACTGGTATAAATATAGAAGCACTGGAATGCTTAGCAACGAGAATGCAGTAGACAAAAATACCGTTGTAGTCGCTAGTGCCTGAGCGGTACCGTAACGCTCGGCGAATATATAGGCATTCACACCGGTGGGCTGCACCGCCATTAGTACCGCGATAAATGTCAAGTGTGCAGACAATGCAAACACCTGGCTGCAGCTGTAATAAACGCATAGAGGAAAGGCGATATTTTTCGCCAGCACAACCGTGATCGACTGTGTTAGCTGACCCGCGATACGGTATTTCGTCATCGATGCGCCGAGCGCAAAAAGTGAGCAGGCGGCTACCGAGTTTTGCAGATAACCCGCCGTGGTATCCAGCGCTCCGGTGAGCGGCAACCCGAGCTGGTTCAAGGTGATGCCACCAACAATACCGAGCAGGATCGGATTTTTGAGTAAACTGAGAATAACCTTATAAATCATGCTGAGCGGACTCGCATCGCGATGACGGGAGGACTCGAGCAATATTGTAGTCACCGTGAACAGCGACAGCGCATGCATCGATATCAGGATAAAATAGGGCAAGGAACCCTTGTCACCGAGAATCAACAAAACCAGCGGCAGGCCGAGCAAGACCGCGTTCCCGTAGGAAAACGAAAAGCCGGTAATCACCTGACCACTGAACGGTCGGCCGAAAAACTGCCTGGCGATCACCATGCCTAACAGGTAAAAACCAGCGACCGGCAGGTAATAACTACCAATCAGATCGAGCGGCATATCATCGGGTAAATTGGCATTTGCAAATGTTCGCAGCAATAGCGCGGGAATAGCAAAGTCAAATACAAACCGCGCCAGCCCCTCACCTGCCTGCGCGGAAAACCAGTCCAAACGCGTAGCGAGGTAACCGAGCAACCCGATGCCAAATACCGGCAGGGTAATTTCAAGGACACTATTCAATAATGAAAACCCTGATCGAGAAAATCAAAACCGCTGCAATACAAGTTTTAGGACTCCTAACTGCTTCCGGCCATTGTCCTGCCGAGAAACCGTTCAAAAAGATCAGCTACCACCTCAAGCGAGCCATTCAGGGAATGATCGGCACTAATCAAATGCAGGGTACAATCAGCTTCTTTCGCATACCTGATCGCATGCTCTGCGGGAATAATTTCGTCAGCCCAGCCGTGCACAATTTCGATATGAGCGCATTTCGAGTGATACTGCTGCTTCTTGTAGGTGGGGATATACAGCGCAGGCGCCATCAGGAATACCGCGCTGGCATCGACCGATTCAGACGCCACTAGCGAAACATAAGCCCCCATGCTCGAACCCACCAGGACAAAACTGTCGTCTTCCTGGTTTAACAGGCCCATCAGTCGCTCGACCCGAAGGTCCGGGTCCATCGTATCCGTGTAGTCGATACTGTCGACCTTGCATCCGAGTTCCGTGGCAATAGCCGATAGTCGTGTAATTTTGGTTCCCCAGGGGCCGCTTTCCTGGCCGTGCGAAAAATAGACTTTCATTTATATTCTTCGCTGTAGGCATTAAGTATGTCATATAGCGAATGTGCATGCTCGGCGGCCTGGCTGCCAAGCGGGGTAAGATAGCCGCCATCAACCTGGGTGATGAAATGGTTCTTGAACAGGCGTTGGGCAGCGGCGATCACAGTGGGCTTTGCGGATTTGTGTATCTTGATGCCTTCCAGACTGGTAGGCGAACTATAAAGCATTAACACATCTAACTCGGCGAGGTTATCGGCAGAATATGACATTCGGGATCCTGGGTTTGCTGTTCATTGACGACGCTATCGAACAGTGATTCTTACATCAAAATTGGTTTTTGCAAAATACTAATGCCATTAGCCAGGATCCAGGTGCCAGTCAGGCTGTTCTGATTCGAAGATTTCCCTGGATATTATCTTACAGGCCGATCCTTGTACTGTTGATCAAACAGTGTTTCCAGCCCGGGCCACTCGCCTCTTAGCCCATCGATTACCATTTTGCCCCAGTCAAAATATTGCTGTTTGCGTTCCAGCGACCAGTCGGGTGGGGGATTTGCTGCCACGTCTCGAAGATTGCTTATCTTATCGGCCAATTTGACGGCCCTGGCCTTGCTTGACAAATGAGGTGCATGCTCGACCTGTGCCCGCTTTCTCGCCTCTTTGCTGAGGGACCTATCATCGGTGACTTCCATGACTATATCGCAAATCTCCTGGCCAAAGGTCGCGCTAAGTTCCTCTGGTGTTGTTTCGGTATCCTCAACGGTGTCATGTAATAGCGCTGCACAAATAGTAGCGATATCGGTAATGTTACTAGCATTAACAAGTACCTCGGCCAGCGCAATCGGGTGGTTGATATAGGGCGAGGCGTCCTTGTCCTTACGTCGCTGATCCTTGTGTTTGTGGGCGGCGAAGGAGATCGACTTAATAAGCAATTTCAATTCTAAATTTTGTTCCACTTCCCTTCTCCTGATCAAGTGTATGCCAATGGTTTACTCACGCATTTCCACCGAAACTGTCGATTTAATTAACTATCGAAACCTTTTACTAATCCTCAATCGGTAACGCGGTTGTGTATTTTTTCTGCTTCAGTACAAAACTTGTATTGGCAGAGCGAACCGCCTCAAGTTTTAATAACTTCTCCATTAGAAAGAATTCCAGTGCCTTCACATCGGTGGCCACAACGCGAATCAGGTAGTCGTATTCTCCACTCACCGAATAACACTCGAGTATTGCATCTGACTGTTCGACAAAGCGATCGAAGACATTGAGCGTTTCACTGTGGTGATCGTTCAGGCTTATATGAATGTACACCATCACCGACAGGCCCAGTTTTTCCCGATCAACCAACGCTACGTAGCGATTGATGATTCCCCGGGATTCGAGCTTGTCGACACGGCGCCAGCAAGGCGCAGTGGACAGGTTAGCCTGTTTCGCCAAATTCTGGTTGGTGACCCTCCCCTGGCGCTGTAACACAGAGAGAATTATTTTATCGAATTTATCAAATTTAGTCATATTTGAGCAATAATAATACCGATAATGTTAAATAAATACCATTTTATTCCATATAAATGATTATTTACGAATAAAGTAGCAATAATTTGCACTCTAACCCTGTTTATACTTAGATATATCACTCGACCAGGAGAAGGTTTGATGGCCAGTCAATCAAACTATATCGCCAGAAAAGCCAACACGGATGGCAGCATTCATTACACCGATGAAGAGCATGCTCGTTGGCAGCTGTTGAGGAGCCGCCAGCAAAAACACCTGGAGAGCTATGCGGCACCAGTCTATCTCAGGACTCTCGACCAACTCGAAATTCCCGAAGACCATATTCCACAGTGCAGCGAAGTGTCAGAACGATTGCTCGACGCGACCGGTTGGCAAATTGTACCGGTCCCTGCACTGATAGATTTCCAGACGTTCTTCGATCTACTGGCAAGGAAACGTTTTCCAGCGGCATCGTTTATACGCTCCGAAGAGGACATGGACTACCTCCCCGAACCCGATATATTTCACGAAATTCTCGGTCACACGCCGCTACTGACCGACCCGGATTATGCCAGCTTTGTCGAGGCCTACGGTAAAGCCGGATGCCGGGCAAGCCACGAAGAGCGGGTTTGGCTGGCGAGATTATTCTGGTTTACGGTAGAATTTGGTTTGCTCCATACCGACGACGGCATTAAAGCATTTGGCGCGGGTATCGTCTCTTCCAGAACCGAACTACCCTATTCAATTGAAGATCAGACGGTAGAACGTCAGCCATTCGATGAGATAGAAATTCTCCGCACACCCTATCGGATCGATCAATTGCAGCCGGTTTATTTTGTACTGGACAGCTTTGAGCAGCTTTTACAACTCGGTCAGAAAGACCTGATCCCGATGATCAGCGAGGCTCGTTTAATGGAGCTCAAGTCACCCGCTTTTGAGCGCAAGGCGAGCTAATCCTCTATTATCGATCCGTTCCAACCGACCTTGCGTAACTCCTCGAGGAAGTGCTCGCTGTCGTATTCGTGCTTATGGGTTAGCGCCCACATTGGTAACGAACATGCAAATCTAGACAATATGCAACTTTCCTACCGACCCCTTGGTATCCATTGCCAGCTTGAGACCATCCATTAATAAGCCCAGGGATTCATTCGACAGATTAGAATGCGACTCGGCAATCTCATCGAGGCTGGTATTTGAGTCGATACGAAATAATTCCGAAACCTGATATTGCGCTTCGGCCAGATCGCCTGTCTGCGCATAACAGGCCGCGAGATAGATTCGTATATCCTTATTTTGGCTATTCATGCGGCTAAACGCCTCGATCGCTTCTCCCAGCCGACTAGCCGCAAAGTAGGCTATACCCAGATCCCAGAAGTACCATTCAGGATGATATTTATTGAATTTTATACCCTGTAGAACAAGTTCAATGCCTTCCTCAAATTGACCAGAAATAGCCAATAGAGATCCTTTGGTAGATAGCAAATCGGTGTTATTGGGATTGATTTCCATCACCTTGTCGTATTCAGCGAACGCGCGATCAAGGTCCCCGTCCGCACCCATGGTCGCGGCTAGCGCCCAGTGGCCTATCTCGGAATTTGAATCAATTGCAATTGCTTTCCTAGCATCAGAGTAGGCTAGCGCCATCGAACCCGCGCTGTCACCACCCCAGCCCATAACGATATCCATAACGTGAATCCAGGCCCTCCACCCCAGAGCCTCCGCGCTACCAGGGTCCAATGCTATCGCTTCAGTGAAACATTTACGGGCTTTTAAATTGTATTCAGAAGTAAATTTTTCCTTGTAAAAAATACCCTTGAGGATGAAATCGAAGGCATTAAAGTCCCGGGTCGGTTTACTCAACAGTTTTTCATGCTCGGCTTCACGAATTCTGCCTTTACTACTCCAGAGCGTTCCGGTGATCGCGCGCGCAATATCGTCCTGTATATCGATGACTTTAGTACCGCGACGATCAAATCTATCAGCCCACTTGATTTCTCCCGAATCGCCATCCGTCAATTCGACAAATACGCGGACATGATCGTCTTCCCGCTGCACCGACCCGGTCAATAAATAACTGACCTCAAGTTCTTTCGCGATTCGAGTCACGGTCTTGTCGCGGAAATCAACGCTAACACAGGATAAGACTTTCAGGTCCTGAATCCGGGATAGCCGGGTGCATATATTAGTCGCCATACCTTCCGAAAAGTACTGCTGCTGCGAGTTGTCCGAGAGATTGGTAAATTGCAGCACCCCGATAGAAGGTTTTGCCGAAATCCTTGCCGTATCTTTCAACACCCCGGATTTGTACAAGCCATCGACAAAATGCTCCAGGTCGCGTGAATACTTAAATGCCCAAGTGTTCAACCAATCCTGATGCTGAATAAATTTTCCACCCATTTCGACCGCCCTGGCGGCGGCGCGGCGCGCCTCCGAGTCTCGTCCTAGCTGCGCAAGACAAGCAGCGCGCAATGCTTCGGACTCATCATCGGGATCTTCGATGCGCTCGAGCATTTCGAGCGCCGACGCATAATCGCCGTTGGTATAGCGTGCGGTCGTGATTCCCTTCAGGCATTGGTCAGGTGCCAGCGGATTGAGTTGCAACGCCCGGGTGCCGCAGACAGCTACTTCGGAAGCACGTCCGGTGAAGGCCAGCAACCAGCTCTTGATACAGTAGGCGTCATGGTCGTTGGGATTACAGTCGATGGCGCGATCGAGGTGGACCTCGGCCAGTTCAAACTTTTCCTGATACATATACGCCCAGCCCAACACCATGTGGGCAAAGGAGTCGAAATCGTCTAGCGCCACGGCCTTGCGCGAAAATTCGACGGCCTGCTTTAGCGTATCCAGCCGCGCTACACACCATTCCGATTCGAACTCCCTGACATGGGTATGGGCGAGGCAGGCATAGGCCGCTGCATACCTGGAGTCGAGTTCGATAGCCCGTTGGAGTAATGCTCGTGCGGCCGCGATCTCGCCTTGATCGTACGAATCTTCGTATTGACGGGCTCGTAATACGCAATCGAAGGCGCTCATCGAACCAGGTGGTTTGCGCGCCGCACTGTCAATACTCTCGCCTTCGATACGACTGGCCAGATTAGATGCAATTCTGGTCGCGACCTCGTCTTCCAGGGTAAATACATCGTCATAGGCCCGCTCCAGGTTATCGGCCCAGATCATTTTACCAGTAGCGGCCTCGATCAATTGTGCTGAAATTCTTATGCGGTTATCCGCCTGACGAATACTGCCGCTGGCCAGGTATTGAACCCCAAGCTGGCGGGCGAAGTTTTCGGTGCTCGCGTGGGAGTCCCGGTACTCGAAAGCTGAATGCGAATCTATGACCAGTAGTTCGCGGTAGCGACACAGCTTGGCGTTGATATCCCGCGTCAGGCCATCGGCAAAATAGTCGCTGTCAATTGCCTGGCCCAGGTTTTCAAATGGTAATACGGCTACCGACGGTTTTTCCGAAAATGGAGAATCGGGCGGAATCGTTGCCACCGTGTCCGGCACAATATCCGAACTGGTCGAAATGTCGGCAATGAACTGGTAGCCACGCCGATGGATGGTTTTGATCAGGCCCTGTTTTTTACCGTCATCACCGATGGCTTTGCGCGCTTCCTTGAGCCGCGCATTGATCGCGCTGTCCGACACGATGCGACCATTCCATAAATTATCAAGCAACTCGTCACGGGTAACGACTCGATTACGATTTTCAATCAGGTAAACGAGTAAATCGAATACCTGGGGTTCGACCGCATGCTTTTCCCCATTGCGCTCAAGACTGTAGGATTGGGTATCGAGGGCGAAATTTTGATTTTGATAGATCATGATTTGCGAACAGGTTGTTTTTCCCTTCCCCTGGCCAGATCACCGTAGTTTAGTCTTTATCTACTATGGATGTAATCACCGGATCGCTTATACATGCCCAGTGAACCTGATTTCACAATAAAATCACAGAAACATCACAACTTTTCATGTCTTCGTCATTACTAAACCCCGGTGAAGGACCAGAATACTGGAGTTCGCAGCTAAAACTTACCAGGAGAAGGAAAATGTATAACGAAGGCGATAAAGAAAATCACATCCGCTATTGTGATATTGTACCGGGATATGGTTTCTACAGTATTGTAGGCGATGGCTTTAGTATTGTAGGCGATAGCATTTCCGGAGGGTTATATAACCTAATCGAGCGTTTTATTGGTCTTGTCGCGAGTTTTCGCAGATAGTCCTCCGCCAGCCGAGTTCAGACAATAAATTGTGCTGTTAGAAGGCCAGTCTACTAAGACTACTTGCATCTCAGGACGGGGCTGCCGATTAATCTTGTCGCCTCGAAAATACCCTCCGGGCAGTTTTGCTAATAGCCCCCCAGCCTGACTTCATCCTTCTTTTTAGCGAATATCGATTGGCCGACTTAAACACGGCTTCGATATTTTCAATTTCAGCCTCTTCGCGCTTGTCTATCTTACTATCGACCTCGTTTATGCCGCGCAGGAAGGCCAGGATTTCCTGCGACATCAACTTGAAATTACAGTCCGGGTTCACACCGGTAAATTCAACCAGGGTTTTTGCCAGCTGCTTGACCGAAAAACCGGCTATTCTCGATTCGGTATATTTAATCCCCTCGCCGACGAACCTGGAATCGTAACCCCACTCCCTGACAAAGTAATAGTGGATAAGCTCTCGGTCACCATCGTCGACGCGACCTTCGACCTCTGCAACCTTCAATGCCAGTGGCGCGAGTAAATCGAAAAGCCCGAGCGCCAGGACATCAAGCGGTGTATTGATAAATTTCGGAATTACGGTAACACGGTTTGCAGAAACTTTTTTTAAATAGCGTGTAATACCAACCCAGGCGCCCCCGGTTACGACCCCCGCGGCAATCACCCAACCGACCGGGGTCACCGCAGTACCAATCCCGATTGCGGCTAAAAACCCGGTCGGGGCAAAAAAAGTAGAAGCAACCACCGAAGATTTCGCGACCACCACCGCCGTTGTAGCCACCCCGGCAACTTCCCATGCCTGGAACGCGGCATTTTTTACCTTCAGCGACGTATAAGCGTCCTCACCTATTGCGAGTTTGGCCTTGAAATTTAACGGTTCAGCGATGATCGTCTCGATATCCTGAAACCAGTCGGTTTGGTCTTGGGTGTTCATGGTTACCGATTAGATTCCGGCTCGTTGGCCGGCATAACGGATGCTTAGCTTGTGTCGGTTATTATTTTTTAGCCTTCTTAGTCGGTGCTGATTTCTTTGCAACTGCCTTAATTTTCCTGGGCGCGCTGGCTTCCTGGGACTCAGGCTGTTCTGACTTTGGTTCCTCGACTTTCTGCTCCGCTGCCCTGGACTCGCCTTTCGGCCAGGTTCCAAACGGGTAGGGATGCTGTTCGCTATTAAAGCTCAGGAACTGGAGGATTTCATATATGTAGGTGGAAATACTAAGCCCGAGTTTGCGCAATCGATCGTTGGT
>Ga0164320_10000152_pt1 | contig 19577 bp, 13 predicted proteins | sample GuaBasSediGuay11_FD_113736 | JGI IMG/M metagenome (GOLD analysis project Ga0164320, IMG submission 113736) | Subseafloor sediment microbial communities from Guaymas Basin, Gulf of California, Mexico - Guay11, Core 4567-28, 0-3 cm | ecosystem: Environmental > Aquatic > Marine > Hydrothermal...
GAAGTTACGATATAGACTTTGAAGGCATTGCTAACTTTATCGAAAATCAATACAAACATACCGATTCAACATCTATAAAACGTTGGGCAAAAGACTATATGGATAAAGTTACTTGTTCAAAATGTAATGGCTCACGTTTAAAAAAAGAATCACTTTATTTTAAAGTTAATGGTAAAAATATTTCAGAATTAGCACAATTAGATATTTTAGATTTAGAAGATTGGTTTAATGATTTGGATAAGCATTTAAGCGAAAAGCAAAACATAATAGCTTCAGAAATTATTAAAGAAATAAAATCCAGAATTCAATTTTTATTAGATGTTGGTTTAGACTATTTATCATTAGACAGAAGCTCAAAATCTCTTTCTGGTGGCGAAGCACAGCGTATTCGGTTAGCAACACAAATAGGCTCACAACTTGTAGGCGTTCTATACATATTAGACGAACCAAGTATAGGATTGCATCAACGTGATAATGCAAAACTTATAAACTCATTAACATCGCTTCGTGATATTGGAAATTCGATAATAGTCGTTGAGCATGATAAAGAAATGATAGAACGAGCCGATCATGTTATAGATCTTGGTCCTAAAGCTGGGAAACATGGAGGAGAAATTATTAGTGAAGGCACTCCTGAAGATTTAAAACAACATCACACATTAACTGCCGACTATTTAAACGGAACTAAATTTCTTGAAACTCCAAAAAAACGTCGTAAAGGAAACGGAAAAAAAATAATATTAAAAGGCTGTACAGGAAACAATTTAAAAAATGTAACTCTAACAATTCCTTTAGGCAAAATGATTGGAGTTACTGGAGTTTCAGGAAGTGGAAAATCTACGCTTATAAACGAAACGCTTTATCCAATTTTAAACAACTATTATTTTAATGGAAAAAAGATGCCGTTAACATATAAAAAAATTGAAGGCTTAAAACATTTAGATAAAGTTATTGAGATCAACCAATCTCCTATTGGGAGAACGCCTCGGAGCAATCCTGCAACTTATACAGGAGTTTTTAGCGAAATAAGGAGCTTGTATGCTAAAATTCCAGAAGCCATGATACGTGGTTACAAACCAGGCAGATTTAGTTTTAATGTTAAAGATGGACGTTGCGAAACCTGCAAGGGTGGCGGCTTGCGTGTTATTGAAATGAATTTTCTTCCAGATGTTTATGTTGAATGTGAAACTTGTCAAGGTAAACGTTTTAATCGTGAAACTTTAGAGATTAGATACAAAGGGAAATCGATTAGTGATGTTTTGAATATGACCATCAATGATGCAGTCCCATTTTTTGAACATATCCCTAAAATCCATAGAAAACTAAAAACTATTAAAGATGTTGGTTTAGGTTATATATCTTTAGGTCAACAAAGCACAACACTTTCTGGAGGTGAAGCACAACGTATTAAATTAGCTGCCGAATTATCTAAAAAAGATACAGGAAGCACTTTTTATATTCTTGATGAGCCTACAACTGGACTGCATTTTGAAGATATTAGAGTACTTATGATAGTACTAAACAAGCTTGCTAATAAAGGAAATACAGTTTTAATTATAGAACATAATTTAGATGTTATTAAAATGGTAGACCATATTATTGATATTGGTTATGAAGGTGGAAAAGGTGGTGGCGAAATTGTAGTTGCAGGTTCTCCTGAAGTGGTTGCAAAACACAAAAAAAGCTATACAGCACAGTTCTTAAAAAAAGAGTTAAATTAGCGAGTTATTTAAATAAATAAAAATGAAAAAAGAGCAACATCCTAAAGGGTGGAATGAAGTAAAAACAAACGACTCTTGGGCGATTTTTAAAATCATGGGTGAGTTTGTTAATGGCTTCGAAAAAATGAGTCGTATTGGTCCTTGTGTTTCTATATTTGGATCTGCAAGAACAAAACCAGATAATGAATATTATAAATTAACTGAAAAAATAGCCCGAAAAATTGTTGAAGCTGGTTATGGTGTAATTACTGGTGGTGGTCCTGGTATTATGGAAGCTGGAAATAAAGGTGCACATCTTGCTGGAGGAACTTCGGTTGGTTTAAATATTGAATTGCCTTTTGAACAAAATGATAATCCATATATAGATCCTGATAAGAATTTAGATTTCGATTATTTTTTTGTACGCAAAGTTATGTTTGTTAAATATGCTCAAGCGTTTGTAATCATGCCTGGTGGCTTTGGAACTTTAGACGAAGTTTTTGAAGCAATGACTCTAATACAGACCAAAAAAATTGAAAAATTTCCAATTATTATGGTTGGAACAGAATTTTGGAATGGAATCATGGATTGGATAAAAGACACAGTTTTAGAAAAATTTGAAAATGTTAGCGCAACCGATTTAGAATTAATTCATCTTGTAGATACAGAAAATGAAGTCATAGAAATTTTAGATTCGTTCTATAAACAACATGGATCGAGAATAAATTTCTAATATTGCAATACATTTTTACTCCCTAAAAATGAAAAAGAAGCTTTTAATAACATTGTTAGTTTTTGCTTGTGCCCTAAATGAAGCGGCTTCACAAGAAACATTTAAGATAATGTTTTACAATTTACTCAATTTTCCTGATCAATCTTCCTCAAAAATACAAGATTTGGAAGTAATTTTAGAAGATTATAATCCAGATTTGTTTATGGTTTGTGAGCTTAACAATCAAACCGGAGCAAATGCTATATTAAGCTCGTTACAGACTATTAATCCGAATTACAGCAGTGCTACATTTGTAACAAATTCTTCAGATGATGCTATTGGAGATTCAAACGATTTACAAAATTTTATATATTTTGATAGTTCAAAGTTTATTCTAGAAAGCCAGACTCAAATCCAGACTATCTTTCGAGATTTCAATCATTATACCTTTAAACTAAATACAACAGATCAAATATCTAACCCAATTATTATTCATTTTATAGTATGCCATTTGAAGTCTTCTCAAGACGATCCTAATCCTGATTTAAGATTCCTAATGGTAGAGGATTTAACAAATTATCTTGATGGTTTTCCTAGTAGTGACTATTTTATTTTAGGTGGCGATCTTAATGTATATACAAATTCTGAACCTGCTTTTCTTGAGCTAACAGATGTAACAAATAATATCACTTTTATTGACCCAGCAAATCGTGTTGGCAGTTGGCATAATAATATAACTTATATTGATGTATTTACACAATCTACCCGAACACAAACAGGTTTAGGTGGTGCAACAGGTGGTTTTGACGATCGCTTCGATTTTATTTTAACTTCAGAAAATATGCTTACAAATCCTGATATTTTTTATGTGAATAATTCGTATCAGGTTTATGGGAACAACGGAAATATAAACTGTTATAATCAAGAAATAAATTCTAGTAATTGCGATGGAGTCGATTTTAATTCAACTATTAGAAATGTACTCTATAACATGAGCGATCATTTACCTGTTATATTAGAATTGCAAACTAATGAAACTTTAAGCACAAATAATTTTAATTTAAAGCAAGCGTTTAGTATTATTGGAAGCAATATTGTAAAAAATGAGCTTTCAATACAAATAGACGCAACATTTTTTGAAAGTGATTTTGTTTATATTTATAATACTTTAGGACAAAAAATTATAACTTATAAGGTTCAAGACATAAACCTTTTACGAGTAAATGTATCTAACCTTTCAAATGGTCTATATTATGTAGTCGCCTCAAACTCTAATTTAAAACCATTAAAATTTATTAAATCAAATTGAAAATTAAACTACTATTCCTACTTATTTGTTCACTAAGTCAATTTAGTGCAATATGTCAAAATAAAATTGACATTAAAGCTGTATTTGATATTGAAAAGAATCAAATACAAATAACCCAAAATATAGAATACAAAAACACAACAAAAGATACTTTAAACACCATTTACTTAAATGATTGGAGTAATAGTTACGCTACTAAAAAAACGCCATTAGCAAATAGATTTTCAGAAGAGTATAATAATAATTTTCATTTTGCAGAAAATGAAGATAGAGGTTATACTTTAATAACTTCAATAACAAATAAAGGCAATTCAACCTTGTTATTTGAGCGTTTAAAATTACATCCAGATGTTATAAAAGTGCAACTAGCTAATCCCTTATTACCTTATAACAGCTATCATTTAAAACTAATTTATACTATCCAAATTCCAAAAGATAAGTTTACACGATATGGTGTAACACAGTTACAAAATTATAATTTAAAATATTGGTATATAACTCCAGCTGTGTATAATGGCAGTTGGCATTATTACAGTAATAAAAATCTAGACGATCTTTATGCGCCAAAAACAGATATTAATTTGCAAATAGAATTCCCTAGAAACTATGTTATAATCACTGAATTAGATCTTATAAATACCGTACAAAATACTAATACGCAAACAGCCTACTTTACTGGAAAAGATCGTATTGACAGTAAATTATTTTTAAATAAATTCCCTGATTATAAAACAATACAAACCGACAATTTTTCTCTCATTACTAATATTACTGAAAAAAATTTAGAAGCAACAGATAAAGCCCTAATTACAGATAAAATTACTAGTTTTATTTCTAAATATTTAGGAGATTATGCCCATAAAAAGCTTATAGTTTCCGAAATTGATACCAAAAAAAATCCCATTTATGGTTTAAATCAATTACCAGAATTTATTAGACCTTTTCCTATACATTTTCAGTATGAATTAAAGCTACTAAAAAACACCCTTGGCAACTATCTTGATAATACTTTGCTTATCAATCCAAGACAAGAACAATGGTTAAAAGATGGAATTCAAATTTATTTCTTAATAAAATATATTGAAGACTATTATCCAGACATGAAGCTTTTAGGATCATTAGCCAATGTGTGGGGAATTAGATCGTTTCATGCTGCCGATTTAAAATTTAATGAACAATATGGTTTGGTTTATATGCATATGGCAAGAACAAATCGTGATCAACCATTAAGTATGCAAAAAGATTCGCTATTGAAATTCAACGAAAATTTGGCAAACAAATATAAAGCTGGTGTTGGTCTAAAATATCTTGATGATTACATAAATGAAGATATTTTAGAAACAACTATTAAATCTTTTTTAGAACAGAATAAAGTAAAAACGACTACAGTAAAAGATTTTGAGATTTTTCTAAAATCTAAAACAACTAAAAACATAGATTGGTTTTTTGAAGATTTTGTAACTACAAGAAAAAAAATTGATTTTAAAATTAAAAGTGTCAAGAAAACTAACGATTCTATAACTTTAACTATAAAGAATAAGCGTAAAAATAAAATGCCTGTATCTCTATTTACGCTTAACGATGATTCGATTATTTCTAAAACATGGATTAATAATATTAATGGAGAAAAAACATTAACCATACCAAGAAATAATGCCAATAAGTTAGTGCTAAATTATGATAACACTATTCCCGAATATAACTTAAGAGATAACTGGAAATCTTTAAAAGGGTTCTTTTTTAACAATAAGCCTTTACAATTAAGGCTAGTAATGGATGTTGAGGATCCTTATTACAATCAAGTTTTCCTAATGCCAATAATAGAATTTCGAAACATTTATGATGGTCTAACTTTAGGAGCTAGACTACATAATAAAACCTTATTAAGAAAAGGATTTAATTATAAGTTTTCTCCACAATATGGCACTAAATCTAGGTCTTTGACTGGTGGTGGAACAATAACTTACCTTCAATACCAAGAAGATTCAAACCTCTATAATATTATTTATGGTCTTACCGGAAGTTATGTCTCTTATGCTTCCGATTTATTTGTTAAAAGAATTACTCCTTTCTTAAATTTTAGTTTTAGAGATAATACCGACTTTAGATCAAATAAATTTCAAGCTTTAAACTTTAGATTTATTGACATAACCAGAGATGAGGATATTAATAACATCACAACTAGTACAGAGCCAAATTACAAGGTATTTAATGCACGATATATTAATACCAATCCAGGATTAATAAATTATTACAGATGGTTTACCGATTTTCAGTTATCTAAAGACTTTGGAAAACTCTCTTTTAATTATGAATATCGTAAGCTATTTGAAAACAATCGACAAATAAATATTCGCTTTTTTGCTGGTGCTTTTTTATATAATGACAATCCAACTAGTTCAGATTTTTTTAGCTTTGCATTAGATAGACCTACAGATTATTTGTTCGATTATAATTATTTAGGTCGCTCTGAAACTTCTGGAATTTTTAGCCAACAAATTATAATTGCCGAAGGAGGTTTTAAATCTAAACTAGATACAACTTTTGCAAATCAATGGATTTCTACATTTAATTTAAGTACAACACTCTGGAAATATGTACAAGCCTATGGAGACATTGGTCTTGTGAAAAACAAGTTTCAAGACGCAAATTTTGTTTACGATTCTGGCATACGTTTAAATCTGGTAACCGATTTTTTTGAAATTTACTTCCCTATATATTCAAATTTAGGTTGGGAAATAGGCAAGCCAAATTACGATCAAAGAATACGGTTTCTTTTTACTGTAGATCCTGAAGTATTACTTGGCTTATTCAGGCGAAAATGGTATTAATAATTACAAGTGTCTCGTTTTGAATTATTCTTAATTAAAAATCTCTTTCTTTATTTTTAATATATTATTATCATAAAATAGCTGTTTTTACTGAATATTTTCTATGTTTTTAACAAACTATGACAGTGCTATAATCATAAAATTTAAGTAAGTTTGTAGCTAACTCAATCAATATTCAATGCAAATAGATCCTGATATTACTTCTAACATTTCTTATAATGATTTTAAGCAAGAAATCATAAATGATTACACTATAGCTGTAACTAGTAGAGAATGTAGTTTATTAGGAAGACGCGAAGTACTAACAGGAAAAGCAAAGTTTGGAATTTTTGGAGATGGTAAAGAAGTGCCACAACTCGCATTAGCAAAAGCCTTTAAAAACGGAGATTTTAGATCTGGTTATTATAGAGATCAAACCTTCATGATGGCGATTGGAGAACTTACTATTCAACAATTTTTTTCTGGTTTATATGGTCATACTGAAATTGAAGCAGACCCAATGAGTGCTGGCAGACAAATGGGAGGACACTTTGGAACTCACAGTTTAGATAACGATTATAATTGGAAAGACCTTACCAAGCAAAAAAACTCTAGTGCAGATGTCTCTCCTACTGCATCTCAAATGCCTCGATTATTAGGTTTAGCTCAAGCTTCTAAAATTTATAGAAATATAAAAGAAATTGATTCAACAAATTTTTCTATAAATGGAAATGAAGTGTCATGGGGAACTATTGGTAATGCAAGTACAAGTGAAGGTTTATTTTTCGAAGCTGTAAATGCAGCAGGTGTTTTACAAGTACCTATGGTTATAAGTGTTTGGGACGATGACTATGGAATTTCGGTTCATGCAAAATATCAAACTACAAAAGAAAATATTTCTGAAATTTTAAAAGGGTTTCAGCGCGAAGAGAATTCTAATGGTTATGAAATTTTTAGAGTAAAAGGTTGGGATTATCCTTCGTTAATAGATACTTACCAAAGAGCCTCACAAATTGCACGTAATAAACATATTCCTGTTTTAATTCATGTGTCGGAGTTAACGCAACCACAAGGACATTCTTCTTCGGGATCACACGAACGCTATAAAGACAAAAACCGATTAGCACTCGAAAAAGAATTAGACTGTATTGTAAAAATGCGCCAATGGATGATTGCTAACGATTTTTCAACAGAAGAAGAATTAAATATCCTTGATAAAAACCTAAAAAGAGAAGTTCGTGAAAGCAAAAAAACAGCTTGGAATAATTTTATTGCACCAATGCATAAAGATCGCAAGGAAATTAATAGTTTGTTACAAAATGTAGCAGACAAGTCGTCTAACAAATCCTTTATTATTAAAATAGTAAACGATTTAAATGCTATTGAAGAGCCAATAAGAAAAGATATTTTATCTTCTGCTCGAAAGGTATTACGTTATATTGCTTTTGATGCTTCAGCCGAAAAAGAAGAATTGCAAAAATGGATAAATTCTTATATAGAAATTAACCAACCAAAATACAGTTCTCACCTTTATAGCGAATCAAGACTCAACGCTTTATCAATTAAAGAAGTTGTTCCAACTTACAGTCATAATGCCGAAAATGTTGATGGACGAATTATTATTAGAGATAATTTCGACGCCCTTTTAAGTAAACATCCAGAAGCATTAATATTTGGTGAAGATGCTGGAGCCATTGGAGATGTTAATCAAGGTTTAGAAGGCTTACAAGAAAAATATGGCGAATTACGAGTTGCAGATGCTGGAATACGAGAAGCTACAATTCTTGGTCAAGGTATAGGTATGGCAATGCGAGGATTGCGTCCAATTGCCGAAATACAATATCTGGATTATTTAATGTATGCACTTCAAATTATTAGCGATGATTTAGCAACACTACATTATAGATCTAAAGGAAAACAAAAAGCACCTTTAATTATTAGAACTCGTGGTCATAGATTAGAAGGCATTTGGCATTCTGGTTCGCAACTTGGTGGTATTATTAATTTGGTTCGTGGTATCCTTGTATTGGTTCCTAGAAATATGGCAAAAGCTGCAGGATTCTATAATACTATTATGGAAAGTGACCAACCTGCTTTAATCGTTGAATGTTTAAATGGCTATCGTTTAAAGGAAAAAATGCCGAATAATATTAGCGAACTTAAAACACCTGTTGGAGTTGTTGAAACTGTAAAGAGTGGTAGCGATATTACTTTAGTGTCTTATGGTTCTACATTGCGTATGGTAGAACATACAGCAAAAGAATTATTAGAAGTTGGTATAGATGCAGAAGTGATTGATGTGCAATCGTTACTGCCTTTTGATGTAAACCATGATATCGTAAAAAGTGTTGAGAAAACCAATCGTTTACTAATTATAGATGAAGATGTTCCTGGTGGAGCTTCGGCATATATTTTAAATGAAATTTTAAATATTCAAAATGCATATCAATATTTAGACAGCCAACCAAAAACACTTACTGCAAAACCACATCGACCTGCTTATGGAACAGATGGCGATTATTTCTCTAAACCTTCAAACGAAGATATTTTTGAAGCCGTATATGATGTGATGCATGAGGCAAATCCAAAAGACTATCCTAAATTAAGATAACTTAAGGAAGTTCAGTATTTATTCACTAGTCATGATAAACATTGGGTTCATTTCAAAACTATTATAATAAGGGCGTAATCTTTCGGTATTATAGAATTTTTTGATATTAACCAATTTCGATTTACCCACGACTACATCAATTGGTACATTATCATACCTTCCATTCTTTAAGACAACTAATCTTCCGTGAACTCCCTTTAAGATAAGATCTAAAGCAAGGTTACCATATGCCATCGGAACAATAGAATCGACAGCATCAGGATCACCTCCTCTAACCAGATAACCCAATTTTTGATTTATGACATTAATTTTTTTACCATTATTAAATTTAGAAGAGAAATCTTTAAGATTTTCTGAAACTAATTCTCCAATGCCTCCAAGTTTTGCATGACCAAACTGATCTTTTTTGGCATCCTTAAAAACCATTTCACCACCTTTAAACATAGCACCTTCCGAAACCAATACAACAGAATAATTACTTGGATTATCGTACCTATCTCTAACTAAATTTTCGGTAAGTTTTTCAATATCAAATTTATATTCTGGAATCACACATCTGTTTGCAGCTCCTGCCATAGTAGGCAACATTGCAGTAAAACCTGCATATCTTCCAAAAACTTCTAAAATTAAAAATCGTTCATGAGATCCTGCAGAGGTTCTAAGCGTATTTGTCATATTAATTGTACGCGTTATACATGTACTAAATCCGATACAATAATCGGTTCCCGGAACATCATTATCCATAGTTTTCGGTATGGCAACAACTTTAAATCCCTCTTGATATAACCTTACAGCATAACTTAACGTATCGTCGCCTCCAATTGGAATTAAATAATCAATCCCCAAGTAAGCTAAATTACTTAACACAACTTTGGTCATATCATTATAATCATCCTGATACTTATCTTTATGATGATCTGGAACATTTGTTTTAGGCAAATGGCTTGGACGTGTTCTTGAACTGTGTAAAAAAGTGCCACCTGTCCTACCTGCTCTATTCACTATTATTTGTGTAAGCACAGTAAAATTATTACTATTATCTGCTTTTTCATCTTGGATAAGCTCAACAATACCTGCCCAACCACGTCTTAATCCTATAACCTTAAAACCTTCTCGTCTTGCTCTAATAGTAATTGCTCTTATCGCAGGATTCAAACCAGGTACATCACCTCCACCTGTCATTATAGCTATGGTTCCTTTTATTTTTTTTGCCATCTTATTTTAATTTATAATACCAACTAACAAATATAAATATTTAAGTTAAAATTTCTCTTTAAAAGTTTTTATTATCTTTAAAATCTAATAAAATCGATTAATGCTAACAAAGCTTGAAAAAGAACAATTAAGAGGTACTATTTTTCATCATCTCGATGGCATTGCAACCTCAACTACAGCATATACTTTACATAAAAAGGGTGTTTTAAATTTTATTCTTGAGCATAAAAAAGTAAATTTAAAAGAGTTGGTCACAACATTTAGTGCTAATGAAGGCTATCTAAACATTGCCTTACGGATTTTGTGTTCTCAAGGTTGGTTGATGCAACATTTAGATAATACTAACGATACTATTTTTTATGAAATAAACGAAAATAGCCAAATAGCCTTTAACTTGGCGTACATATATGAAGATGCAGTAAGTCTACTAAAATATTCTGTTAATTTTCCCAAAGAACGCATAGGTTTAGATGCATTTTTTGCATTAGAACGCATCTTTAAAAAATACGAATCTCAATTTGGTTTAAAAAATGCAGCTAAAGGTAGCATCGAACACCAAATATTAAAACATATTGAAGGTGTTATTGTAGCACCAATAATTGTAATGTTAGGAGTACGTGGTTTATTTCATAAATATTTTATGGAAGCATCGTTTAGAGCACAAGAGTTTCATAAAGATCCTGAAAGTTTTAAAAAGATTCTTGACTTTTTTGCAAATTTAGGATGGTTTAATAAAAAGAAAGACACCTATCAATTTACAGACAAAGGCTTATTTTTTGCTAAACGTGCATCTGCATATGGAGTAACTGTATCTTACTTACCTACGTTTTTAGAATTAGACGAACTCATTTTTGGAAATCCATTAGTGCTAAATACCATATCTTCTGATGAACCAGAAAAGCATGTACACAGAGAAATGAATGTTTGGGGAAGTGGTGGAGCACACTCTACATATTTTAAAGTTATAGATAAAATAATAATAAATATTTTTAACAAACCTATAAATCAACAACCCAAAGGTATTTTAGATATGGGCTGTGGCAATGGTGCGTTTATTCAACATATTTTTGATGTAATTGAATATCAAACACTTCGTGGGAAACTTCTTGAAGAATATCCTCTACTTTTGGTTGGAGCCGATTTTAATCATGCAGCATTAAAAGTTACAAGATCAAATTTAATCAAATCCGATATTTGGGCAAAAGTTATTTGGGGAGATATTGGCAGACCAGATTTATTAGCTAAAGACCTAAAAGAAGATTATAATATAGACTTAAAAGATTTGCTTAATGTACGCACATTTTTAGACCACAACCGTATTTGGGAATTCCCTAAAAAGAAAACAGATCGCATAAGTACTTCCTCTGGAGCTTATGCTCATAATGGAAAATGGATAAGCAATAATTTAGTTGAAGATTCACTGTTGGAACATTTCCAGAAATGGAAACCTTATGTAGAACAATTCGGATTAATCATTATAGAATTACACACTATTAATCCAATACTTGCATCAAAAAATATGGGTCTTACTGCGGCAACAGCTTACGATGCAACACATGGTTATTCCGATCAATATATTTTAGAAGTTGATGTTTTTAATAACATTGCAAAAGAGGCTGGTTTACATCCAGACCCAAACTACTATACTAAATTCCCTAATAACGAATTAGCCACAGTTAGTGTAAATTTACTCAAAGGAACTTAAACAATTAAACTATATAAAAATGAAAAACAATTTACCAAATTTAGCATTAGCCATTTTAAGAATAGGTGCTTCATTAATGCTGTTAACACATGGAATTCCAAAAATTGAACATCTATTTGCAGATACAGTTTCATTTCCAGACCCTTTAGGTGTAGGAGCTACAACCTCTTTAACTTTAGCAATTATTGGAGAAGTTATTGCACCAATATTTATTTTGGTTGGATTTAGAACAAAACTCGCCGCTATTCTGTCAATGATTACCATGTTAGTGGCCGTACTTATTCATCATTCAAGCGATCCTTTTGAAACCAAAGAAAAAGCATTATTATTTGCATTAATCTTTTTTGTGATTTTTCTTGCTGGACCTGGAAAATATTCCATTGATAAAAGATAAAAAACTATTGGCTTATATAGGTGTAAATAGAGTACAATCTGTTTTTTAAGGTTTTTTTATGGAAGAAGAATATTTAAACATACTTGATGAGTTAGGTAAACCTACAGGAAAAACCTGTTTAAAATCGGAAGCACACCAAAAAGGCTACTATCACAATACAGCACATATTTGGTTTTTTACAAGTGAAGGTGAAATTTTACTTCAACAACGCTCATCTACAAAAAAAATATTTCCATTACTTTGGGATGTTTCGGTTGCTGGACATGTAGATGCTGGAGAAACTATTGAACAAGCTGCAATTAGGGAAACTAAAGAAGAAATTGGATTAACTATTTCTGAAAATGATTTACGAAAAATTGGTGTTTTTGAGTGTTTTCAAACCTATAAAAATGGTATAATCGATAATGAATTCCATCATACTTTTATTTCAGAATTAGATATATCTATTACTGAACTCAAATCGCAAAAGGGAGAAGTTGAAGCACTTAAGCTAATAAGCATTTATGACTTTTATGAAAAATTAGAGCATAGCAATAGTAATAATCATTTCATTTCAGCTAATAAGTCGTATTATGAATTTGTAATTGAAGCGATTCTTAAAAAAATAACTTAATTATCAATACATATAATTTACTTTAATAATTGACAAAAGTATCTTGTATTTTAATCCTTAACTTAAGAAGTTGTATTACTACCAAGACCTCACAGGTTTTAAAAACCTGTGAGGTCTAAAAAACACAAATTATTAAATACTAAATATTAGAATATTATCTTATATGTTTCGTTTCTTGTCATCTCCTAAAATACTTTACAATGCTTAATCATCAAAAAGATAAATTCAGCCTAGACAAAGATGATATTTATTTAAATACAGCTTATATGTCGCCATTACTTAAAAGTGTCGAAAAAGTTGGTATTGAAGCTTTACAACAAAAAGGGAATCCATATAAAATTCTACCTAATGATTTTTTTGAGCCTGTAACCGAACTCAAAAAATTATATGCTTCTTTAATTGGAACAAAAGAATATAATAGAATTGCCTGTATTCCTTCTGTTTCTTACGGAATAGCAACAGTTACAAACAATATTAAGCTAAATTCTGGAGATGAAATATTGGTTGTTGAAGACCAATTTCCGAGTAATTTTTATTCTTGGAAAAAGTTAGCAGAAACATATAATGCCATTATAAAAATTATAGAAAAACCTAAATCTGGAAATCATATTGCAAAACGCTGGAATGAACATATTATTGAAGCAATAACCTCTAAAACAGCAGTAGTCGCTATGTGTCAAGTACATTGGGCAGATGGCACGCTTTTCGATTTAATATCCATAAGAAAAAAAGCTCACAAACACAATGCATTATTAATTATTGATGGTACACAATCTATAGGAGCAATGCCCTTTTCAATTGATAAAATCAAACCTGATGCTTTAGTATGTGCAATTTACAAATGGCTTTTAGGTCCTTATTCTTTTGGATTTGCATATTTTGGAAGTTATTTTGATAATGGATTTCCTATTGAAGAAAGTTGGTGTAACAGAAAAAATAGTGAAGACTTTTCTGGATTAACAAATTATAATGACGACTATAAAGATGGTGCGAATCGCTATTGCATGGGTGAAACAGCAAATTTTATTTCAGTTCCAATGGCTACAAAAGCAGTTGAACAAATTATAGAATGGTCGCCTAAATCTATTCAAGAATATTGTTTTGAAATTTCTAAAGACGCTTTAATTGAATTACAAAAATTAGGATTTACTATTGAAGATATTAATTATAGAAGCCATCATTTAATTGGCATTAGAATACCTGATTTTATAAATATTGAAACTTTAAAACAGCAATTCAATAAACATAAGATTTATCTATCCATTCGAGGTAATTATATTAGAGTCGCTCCACATCTTTATAATTCAAAAGAAGATTTTAATCAATTATTGAATTGCATAAAAACAATAATTTAAAAGTATGAATCTTTTAATTGCTGCTGTAACTCCAGTATTTATAGTTATTATTTATATTTATTTAAAAGATAAATACGAAAAAGAACCTAAACGTATTCTTGCTTACACTTTTATGTTAGGAGCTGTTGTAAGTGTTTTTATTACAACAATTCTTTATTTGTTTTTTGATTTGTTTTTACCAATACCTGATGAATTTAGTGTGTTGCAACAATTTATTAAAGCCTTTTTTGTAGTTGCATTAATTGAAGAATTTAGTAAATATGTTGTAGTTAGGTATTATAACCAACCAAAAAAAGAATTTAACGAACCTTTTGATGGTATTGTATACGCTGTCATGGTATCTATGGGTTTTGCAGCTGTAGAAAATATTATGTATGTCTCACAAGGAGGACTAGAAGTCGCTTTAATAAGAGCTTTTACAGCCATTCCTGCACATGCAACTTTTGGTGTTTTAATGGGTTATTATATGGGAAAAGCTAAATTCTCAAAAAACAAAATGAAATGGAATTTAATTGGCTTATCTATAGCCATACTATTTCATGGCACCTACGACTTATTCCTATTTATAAATTTTATTCCAGGAGTTTTTATTATGGCATTTATCTCTTTATTACTCGGAATTATACTGTCTAAAAAAGCCATAAAAGTGCATCAGGAGAATTCACTTTTTAAGTAATAGTTTAGTTAATAGAATTAAATCATAATTTAAATAATACTCCAAACTCAAAATTTGCAGTATTATGACCATGATTTGGAGCTGTAAAATCAAAATTAGATGTATGCCTAATTGAATACTGTATATCTAGTTGAATATTATCAATAGTGTACGAAGTGCCAAAAGCAAGAATATCAGAAAAAGCAAATCCTTTAGCCAATCGTTCAGTAGCCTTATTAGAAATCATTGGACCAACACTAGCTAAAGTATACACACTATAATTTTTAATAATCTTATATCTTATTAATAACCCTAAATCTAAAACGTATTCTTTAATCTCTCTTTTCTGGGTAAACAATTCTCTTTGTTCCAAAAAATTCTCTCCATCACTAGGCTTTATAAAATGTTTATTTATAAGTTGATGGTTGGCAATATTAAAACTTGGTTCAATATTAACCTCATAAGACCACTTTCTTTTATCTTTTAATAAATAATTAATTTTAATTTTATAATAAGTAGTAGTATGGTCATAGTCTTTAGAATTGAAAGGAAACGTGTTTTCTGTTCCATAACCATAAGCAAATCCAAATTTTAATTTTTCTTTTTTTATTTGTGCACTACTTATAAAAGTATTAAAAACAGATAGTAAAACTATCATTAAAATCAGATAATGGTCTTGCTTCATTTAAATAAATAATAATAAAATTGCTGACAAATATAAATAATTATGTTATATGCTATTAATTAGGAAACAAACTCTTATCTAATCCAGGTACAAGCCTCAACGCATTTTTATAATATACTTTTTTTAGGACTTCGTCGGATAAATTTAAACCATACATTGACCAAAACGCGTGATATTTTTTGTGATATGGAAAGTATTCGTCATCACTTTCAAGTACTCTAAAATAAGTAGGAAACTCTTCTGGCTTCCAACTGTCTTTACCAAATAAAATTCGGTCTTGGTATTTTTCAAAAAAAGCTTTAGCAAAACGTGGTTGTCTTCCCAATTCTGCAATAATTGCTCCTATACCAACATTCATATTTGGCATTTCGTCAAGTAATTTTCCTAACTGACCTAAATCGTTTGCTAGCCAACTCATGTGCGCACTAATAAAATTTGTCTTAGGATGTTTTCTGAAAATATTATATTGTTCATTCATAATTTGCTCCCAAGGTGCTGGATTATTTGCATCTCGTTTTCTTCGAGGTCGTGTTTTTAATTCCAACCAACGTTCGTTATCTCCATTAAAATCATCCCAAAACGGCTTTGGATCTGCAGCATGTATTAACACAGGAATACCAAGCTCTCCACATTTTTTCCAAATAGCATCAAGTCTTGAATCGTCGATAGCTAAACGATTACCTTCACTGTCTTTATTTCTCAAGCCTAAACTTTTATATACTTTTAACCCTCTAGCTCCATTTTTAACATCCTGTTCTAATTGAGCGACCATTTTTTCTATCCAACCATCAGCTCCAGCACCTTCAAAATTAATATTTGCAAACACTACAAAACGATTTGGGTAATGATCAGCAATATTTTTTACTGAAGCTATCAAATCATCACCAGTGCGTCCACTTAAATTTACCATTATTACCATATTAAGCGTGTCCATTGCTGCAATAACAGGTGCTAAATTTTGCTCTGGCATTCTGTATTGATGTCCATGTACATCTATAAATGGAAATTTGGCTTTTTTAATGAGTTGCCCTGGTACTACAAGCGTAGATATTGGATTATACTCTTCAAAGGTTAAATCTTGAGCTTGTAATGAAAAACAAATAAGAAAAGCAAGTGTAATTAAAGTTGATTTTTTAAGAATCATTTGTTAGTGTTTTTTATGGATTATAAAAGTAATACTATGAAATTAATATGCTCATCTTTTAGGAAGGGTTTAACAAGTCATTCTTATAATAACTAATAAAGCATTAAAATCATAAAAACGATTAAGCCAACTCTAAAGCAATCTTCATCATATCGTTAAAAGATTGTTCTCTATCCTTGACACTTGTTGCTTCTCCAGTAATTATATTATCGCTTACAGTAAGCACAGAAAGTGCTTTAACACCAAATCTTTTGGCTAGGGTGAATAATATTTGAGTTTCCATTTCTACACCAAGAATGCCATGTTTTTGCCATTTTTCCCAACGATTGGGTTCGTCGTCGTAAAATGTATTGGTACTAAACACAGAGCCTTGATATGTTTTTATATTCAAATCATTAGCAATTTTATAGGCTTTCATTAATAAATCAAAATCAGCCGTTGCAGCATAATGCATGCCTTGAAAATATAAGCTATTGGCATCAGAGTCTCCTGAAGCACTCATGGCCAATAATACTTGTCCTAATTTTAAACTTTCTTGTATAGAGCCGCAAGTACCAACTCTAATTAAATTTTTAACTTTATAAGTATTTATCAATTCGTTTACATAAATAGATGTGCTTCCCATTCCCATTCCTGTACCTTGTATAGAGACACGATTTCCTTTATAATAGCCAGTAAAACCAAGCATTCCTCTAACCTTGTTATAACAAACTGCATCGTCTAGAAAGGTTTCTGCAACATGTTTTGCTCGTAAAGGGTCTCCAGGCAATAGCACAGTTTCTGCTATATCTCCTACTTTGGCTTCTAAATGTAAACTACTCATATTTGTTTTGTTTTTCTTATTATCTTTTGTACAAAAAGTGCCTTAAGTGTAAAGTATTTAAAGTGCACTAAAGTGTAACTTTTATTTGCAAAGAAACTTCAGGCACTTTCAACTTAAGTACACTTATAACTTGAGACACTTATAACTTAAGACACTTTAAGTACTTAATCAAGCTCCGTAAGGAATCCAGATATTTTTTATTTGGCTTGCATGTTTCAAAAACTCGTCGCCTTCGCCTTGTGCTTTGTCTAACCAATTTCTATACTTACCATAATTAACCCAAGTGCGTTTCATATTATCGGCAGATAATAACTCCATGTCTTTACAACCTTCTTTAGTTCCAAAATACCAAATACCGTCCACATCATCGTGTTTAGCTAATACTTTTGCTAATTCATCTTTGCCTCCAGTAATAATATTTACAGTTCCAGCAGGAACATCAGAGGTTTCTAAAATTTGATAAAAATCGGTTGCCGAAAAAGGTGCTTTTCCTGAAGGTATAACAATCACATTATTTCCCATTGTAATGGCTGGAATTACTGTTGAAATAAAACCTAATAATGGAGACTCGTCTGGACAAATAATTCCCATAACACCAAAAGCTTCAGGCATTGCCAAAGTTACATTTCGATGAATGGTATGATGTACCATACCATCGTACTTATCGGCTAAAGCAGCATAAGTATATATTCTTTCGATAGATAGATCTACTTCTTTCAATGCATCAACTATATTTTGATTCGTCATTTGAGCAATCCTACTTGCAAATTCTTCCTTACGAATGGCAAGGTTTTCAGCTAAATAATATAACACTTGCGCTCTCGCATGACCTGATCTATTTTCCCAATTAGTATTAGAATGCGCAGCTTCAACTGCATTCCTGATATCTTTTCGGTTTCCTTTAGAAACCTCTCCAATATAGTCGCCTTTACTACTACTAATAACTGTACTATAACCTCCATCTGGTCTGGCTTGTTTGCCACCAATATACATTTTTGTCGTTCTATCAATTCCTAAAGATGGTTGTCCATTTTCATTTGGAGCATCTATATTGGTAATAGATAATTTTATAGGCTCATCAGTAAAAGTGTCATTAATTCTTGGTTTTAAATATTCCATTAAGCCTTCTTTTCCGCCTTCTCTTCCAAATCCAGACTCACGATAACCGCCAAAACCAGCAGCAGCATCAAACACATTAGTACAATTAATCCAAGCGACTCCAGCCTTTATTTGTGGTGCAATATCTAAAGCAAGATTAATATTTTCAGTCCAAATACTACAAGCCAATCCATATCTAGTATTATTGGCAAGTTTTACAGCTTCTTTATGCGATCTAAAAGTCATCGCAACTAAAACAGGTCCAAATATTTCTTCTTGTGCAATAGTTGCCGAAGGCGAAACATTTGTAAACATAGTTGGTGGAAAGAAATAACCTTCCGTAGGACAATCCCAAGATGGTTGACAAAGTGTACTACCTTCGTCTACACCAAGCTGTACTAAATCTGTAATAACTTTTAGTTGTGCTTTATCTACTATTGCTCCAATATCTATACTTTTATCTAAAGCATTACCAATTCTTAAATTCTCCATTCTGGCTCTTATTTTTTTGTATAGCTTATCAGCTATACTTTCTTGAACCAGTAACCTTGAACCAGCACAACATACCTGACCTTGATTAAACCATATAGCATCTACAATACCTTCAACAACACTATCTAAATCGGCATCTTCAAAAACAATAAAAGGTGATTTCCCGCCAAGTTCCAAAGAGAGTTTTTTTCCTGTTCCTGCAGTTGCTCTCCTTATAATTTTACCAACTTCGGTAGAGCCAGTAAACGCAATTTTA
>Ga0164320_10000153_pt1 | contig 19524 bp, 18 predicted proteins | sample GuaBasSediGuay11_FD_113736 | JGI IMG/M metagenome (GOLD analysis project Ga0164320, IMG submission 113736) | Subseafloor sediment microbial communities from Guaymas Basin, Gulf of California, Mexico - Guay11, Core 4567-28, 0-3 cm | ecosystem: Environmental > Aquatic > Marine > Hydrothermal...
CAATAACAGATGTGGAAAGTCATTCCATATTGTGGCAACACTTGGGCGATTTTTCCCATGTCCGAGATTTCTCTGGTAGTTCAACCACTTGATCAATATATTGCTTGCCCATGCAAGAAGAACAACAGAAGAAAGTCCTTAGTGCGTTTCAATTAGTCCTTCGGCCTATAGTCAAACTTTTGCTGAGGTACGGAATTGGCTATAACGAGTTTGCGGAGACCGTTAAGTCTGCATTCGTGGACGTTGGGAGCACTGATTTTGGAATACGTGGTCGCCCAACGAATATCTCCCGTGTTGCGGTAATGACAGGACTAACCCGTAAGGAGGTCCGGCGACTGAGAACCAAAATAGAAGGCGGGGATGACACGGTTAGCGTAAGAACTACGCCGATAACCGAAATTATAACGCGTTGGTATTCCGAGGAAGAATATCTCGACAAAAACGGCCGCCCATTGTTACTTCCATTCACCGGCGATTCTGGGTCATTTTCCAGCCTTGTAAAGAAATTCGGGGGGGATGTCCCACCTGGTGCAATGCGAACAGAGTTAAAGCGCATGGACCTTGTTGCAGAGGACGAAGATGGTTCCTTGCTGGTCAAATCGCGCACGCTGGTGCCACATGACAGCACCGATAACTTGATGTCTTGCCTAGTGCATGGGGTTTATCCTCTGCTGGCAACGACCGTTAAAAATACAGAGCCGAACAAGGTGCGGGGTGAGGGTGTTGCTCAATTTTCGACTTATTCTCTATCGATTGACCAAGGAGATCGAACAAGGTTGAAAAGAATCAGCTACGACAGATTGTCTGAAATGGCTGTCTCATTCGATGACCTGTTCAGTACATTTGGATCAACGTCGAATGGAGAGGATAAGAAAACCGAAAACCCAGTCGTTTCAGTTGGCTTGTATTATTTCGAGGAAGATGATCCCCAAGCCAGATATAAGTGGTAGCTGGAGAAGCATTATTTGATCGCCGCCCGGTTCCGTCAGTTGAATTCGAGTAAGCGGCAATATATTTGCGCACTTTGACAATTTTCTAGAGCATATGATAAAGCCTACTCTGGCTGCATCTAGGTATCCCCCCAAATTGCGTATCTTGAGACAGAAGTATCTGTCCCATGTTCGTTGGTACGTTTTTTCCGTAAAAGTTGTAGCATAATCAGCAGTTTACATAGCCTGCTTATTGTTGTGTCATAAGATGTAGACGAAAATGATTAACATAATGCGGGTAACGGTCACAAATGGGGCTATCCAACCACTTATAGGCCGATAATCGAAGTTGCATAGGCCAGCAACGCAAGATACTTTACATATTGTCTAGACGGTATGGCCATAAATGGGACAAGAAGTAAAAGACCACTTACGGCTTGCGCTGTCGGTGATGTTAAAGCCTTTGGTCCGTTTATTAATTGCTCAAGGTGTGACACACGCGGAGTTTTCAGAGACAGCAAAAGAAGTTTACGTAGAAATTGCGTTAAGACACTTCGAAACTGAGGGGAAAGTTAATAAATCGAGGGTAGCGATACTTACCGGTCTGACGAGAAAAGAAGTCAAGAATGTCGTTGATCGGGCGCTGACCACTGACTATCAGGAAAAAACTCATTCAAGGCCGGCTAGAGTGCTTACAGGGTGGTATTCCGACCCTGCGTACCAAGGTCCGTATGGGATTCCGCTGGAATTGCCATATGAAACAAGCGATGACGGTGAACCGAGTTTCGTAGCTTTGGTAAAGAATTACAGCGGGGATATGGCGCCTCGACAAATGTTAAATCAATTGTTGGAAGCTGGTTCGGTGTTAGAAATAGATGGCCGATATAAGGCGGTCAGTCGGATATTTCTTCATAAGAAACTATCACCGTCAGTTGTTGATCGACTAGGGAGCGTCGGCTACAGGTTTTTCTCGACTGCAGCGAAGAATATTGATGCAGATCGCGAAGGAGGGGAAAAGACACTTTTTGATCGAATGGTTTTTGCAGACGATGGGTGTACAGACGAGGTCATCAGTCAGTTTTCAGATTATTTATCGACTCGAGGCCAGTCGTTTCTTGAAGAATTAGATGTTTGGTTTTCAACTCGGAAGGACATGAACAAACCTGGAGTGCCTAAGAAAGAAACGGGCGTCTACATGCTCCATTACGTGGAAGAGCGAGACGACCTTGGGTCCTTGCGAGTGCTGCTCCAGGAAAGAGGAGTTAGTAAAGAATAAGGTCCCGACAGTAATGCGGAGTGACTTGAGAGGCAGGCGACGGATCGTTGGTCTTTGAAGGCAGCAGGAGTGTTGGGGGTTGGAGTGATAACAAAGTAGGAGCGAAAAATGTTTTACGCAAAGAGCGCCAAGGCATGTGTTGTCTTGGGAGCGACGCTTGTTGCATTCATGAATCCAGTCAAAGCAGCTGAATCAAACAGCTCTACTGCTGGAATTGATGGCACAGGTATTGCTGGAATAGATGGGACAGGGACCGCTGGAATAGATGGCACAGGCGTCAACGGTATTGACGGCACTGGAGCCGCTGGCATTGACGGCACCGGCATCCTTGGTATCGACGGCACTGGCATCGCCGGTATCGATGGTACTGGGGCCGCTGGGATAGATGGCACCGGCATCCTTGGTATCGACGGCACTGGCATCGCCGGTATCGATGGTACTGGGGCCGCTGGGATAGATGGTACCGGCATCAATGGTATAGATGGTACTGGAGCCGCTGGCATTGACGGTACTGGGGCCGCTGGGATAGATGGTACCGGCATCAATGGTATAGATGGTACTGGAGCCGCCGGCATTGACGGCACGGGAATTCTTGGTATTGATGGCACCGGCATCTTCGGCATCGACGGCACTGGCATCGCCGGTATCGATGGTACTGGGGCCGCTGGGATAGATGGTACCGGCATCAACGGTATAGATGGCACTGGAGCCGCCGGCATTGACGGCACCGGCATCCTTGGTATTGATGGCACTGGAGTGCTTCTAGCAGGCCCAGTCGACTCAATAGATCGCATCAACGGCGTATTCGAATCAATGGGCCAGATCGTGATGGCATCGCAAACAATGCTCTCGGGCATGCAGGTTGGTGATTACGTCACGGTTGGTGGTACCGCTATATCCTCTGGTTGGTACTTCGCCGATACGGTGAGCGTTTCTGATCTGAGCTACGTACCTGGATCAACCGAAGTGTTTATCTCGGGCATGATGTCTTCACTGGATCTGGTGAACGGTACTGCGCAGATGGGCGGTCTAACGATCGATTACACGTCGAGCCTTGGTGGCAGCAATGCACCAGCGGGTGACATGTGGAGTTTCCATGGCACGCGTCCGTCGTTGGGTGGATCGATGATATCGACGAGGACTGCTGGCGTTAAATAAACGAACCGTTCGAAAGGACGGCTCTGATATCGCTCATCTGGAGCTTCGTAGCCAGGGATTGCTAGTCTTTTCGAAGAACAAAGGAGAAGGTCACTACGGTGGCCTTTTTCTTTGTCTGCGTTTTATACAGGCATAAAAAAGTCGGCGTCCTTGCCGACTTAGTTCTCGTATCAACCTGTGAAGGAGATGCGAGGGTTGGAGAAGCCGCCTCCGAGCGATTAGAGACGACTCGGAAGCAATACTAGGTGCCTACCTCAGATGCCGGTGTGACCAGCTTCACAGTTCGCCTGCCGGAAATGAAAAGGGCGCCAAATGGCGCCCCAAGATGAACAAAAACGTTGTATTAAGTTAAGTCCGATCTACTCCGATGCTTTTGACCGCAAACTTTTCATGTACTCCTGAAATTTCTGCTGTGCGACTCGTTGCTGGATCACATCGCGAACACTGTCCAAAGGTGGGGGCGAGCCATCGCGGGAGTCCTCTCGGAGGATGACATGCCAGCCAAATTGAGTTTGCACTGGTGAGCTAGTGAATTCGCCATCTTCCATTGTGCTAACCGCATCTGAGAAAGGCTTGACCATCGCTTGTGCTGTAAACCAACCAAGATCACCCCCCGTTGACGCGGACGGGCCTGTCGAGCGCTCCTCCGCCAGTTTGGCGAAATCAGCACCACCCTGAAGCTCTTCAATCAGCGACATGGCTTCTCCCTGGGTCTCCACAAGAATATGGCGTGCTTTGAATTCATTCGCGGGTGATAGTGCGATCTGTTCTTCATACATATTGAAGACTTCCTGTTCTGTCGCCTGGTTGTTCGCGAGATACTCATTCGCAAACGCGTTGAACAGAATCGCTCTCCCTTGAAGATCAATTTGAGCCTTAACTTCCGGGCTCTTTGCCATCTCGACAGCGCGAGGCAGGTTGGTGACCGTATAGATGTTAGTCAGTTCGTCTATCGCAGCGGCACGTTCTTGCGCTGTCGCGTCACTTGCAGGCTTCTGAAGCCGGGATTCGAGCATGAGTTCGAGAACTTCGTCACCGAAGAGCGCAGTAGAATCAGCTTGCTGCGCTGACACAATTGCTGTGCTCAGTAACAAAGTGGCGGCACATGCTGCTGTCACAATACGTGCTCCAGTTAGTCTGAAACCTATAAATGAATTCATGTTGGTGTCCTTTGTGGAATTCTGCGGATCATAAACGATTCGATAAGCGGCTACGATGAACGGTTCGTGTTTTTCGCACTCGCCTTGATGCTCAATGCGTGGATATCAGTGGTCATTAGTTGCCCGAGAGCGTCGTAGATAAGTCTGTGGCTTTCAATGCGACTGCAGCCATCGAATGCATCGGCAACGATGATGACCTCGAAATGTCCACGACCATCTCTGGCACCTGCATGACCGGCATGCAAGTGGCTCTGGTCTTTGACGAGCAAGTGGTTGGGTGAAAATACTTCGGCCAGCAACGCTTCAATTTTGGCGGAACGCTCGGCTCTCATGACTAGTCTTGCTCCTCGCCCTCATCGGCGTCGTCATCACCGATCAGGTTGGCTATCCAGAATGTTTGCCCGAGCATGAAAACGAACGTCAATGCCATGAGACCGAAGACCTTGAATTTCACCCACGTTGCTTGCTCAAAATTGTAAGCGACGTAAATATTCAAAACGCCGGCACCGATGAAAAACAACACCCACACTACATTCAGTTTTTTCCACTGGGCAGAGGTGATCTTCTCAAGACTGAGTCCGTCGACGAGACCGAAGAAGCGTTGCACCATCGTTACCTGGCTAAAGAACTGGCTGCCCAGAAAAGCGACGGCAACGACCCAGTAAAACACGGTCGGCTTCCAGTACAGGAATAACGGGTTGCGGAAATACAATGTCAGCGACCCAGCGATGAGGAGGAACACTGTCGACCAGAAATACATCTTGTCGAGAGATTTCGTACGGATGTATTTAATGAGTAGCCCGATGGGCATTGCAATCATCAAAACCGCGATCGCCGCGTAGATGCCTTTGTACATGAAAGCACCCAAAAACAGGATTAACGGCAGAAATTCGAATATAAGGTTCATCAGGCCCTTTGGGCAGCCAATTTGGTCGCGAATAATAGCGTATTGCAGGGGTATCCGTGAAGCCGTTGCTCCCCTACAATCCGCGCGTGGCTAAACTCATCGAAATGCACCCAACGGACCCGCAACCGCACCGGGTGGCGATAGTCGCTCGTATCATTCAGAGCGGTGGTCTCATTGCGTATCCGACCGACTCCAGCTACGCGTTCGGCTGCCACATTGGTGACAGGAAGGCTATCGACCGAATTCGCCAGATTCGGCGCACCAACAAGAAACATAATTTTACGCTGGTATGTGCAGATCTTTCGGAGATCAGCCTGTACGCACGCGTTGATAACTGGGCCTATCGACTGATCAAATCACTGACCCCGGGTCCATACACGTTCATTTTGCCGGCGACTCGCGAAGTGCCCAAGATGTTGCAGAATCCCAAACGCCGAACTATCGGTCTTCGCGTACCGGAGCATCCGCTCGTCTCGGCGATGCTGGCTGTGCTGCAGGAACCGATCATGAGTTCAACGCTCACGCTGCCGGGTGACGACCGACCGTTGACGGATCCGCTGGACATCGAAGAGCGGATAGGTAACCGGATTGAGGCCATCATCGATTGCGGTCCGCCAGGACTTGAGCCGACGACAGTTTTGGACCTGTCGAACGGCACAGTAGACGTTTTGCGCGTCGGTCGCGGCGACGTTAGCCAGTTCACCTGATGGCCAAGATATACGCTAGAATGGGCGTTGTACGTCGGACAACACGGCGTAACCCTCCGGAAATTGCATGAAACCAGAATTAACAGTCCTGACACCTGAAGACGCGCCCAAGCCTGATCAGGACGAGAAACAGTCGCCTGCCCAGTCTGAGATGCCGTTTGCCGTGGTGGATGGTGAGCCGGTAACAACGCTGCCTCAGGACCTCTACATCCCACCGTATGCGTTGGAGGTGTTTCTGGAGGCATTTGAGGGACCACTGGATCTGCTTTTGTATCTGATCCGACGCCAGAATATCGACGTCCTCGATATTCCCATCGCAGAGATCACCAAGCAGTACGTCAAGTACATCGACGTTATGAAGGAGCTGCAACTGGAGCTCGCCGGTGAGTATTTGCTCATGGCTGCGATGCTGGCTGAGATCAAGTCGCGCATGTTGCTGCCGCGACCGGTAAAAGAAGAAGAGGGCGAGGAAGATCCTCGCGCTGAGCTCGTGCGCCGACTGCAGGAGTATGAGCGCTTCAAGAAGGCCGCCGAAGACATTGGTGACTTACCGCGACTGGAGCGTGATGTGTTTATCGCATCCGCCGATGCTCCCGAGCGAAAAGTCACAACGAAGATGCCCGACGTCACGATGAAAGAGCTGTTGCTGGCATTTCATGATGTGCTGCAGCGCGCTGAGATGTTTTCAAACCTGCAGTTGCGGCGTGAACCACTCTCAGTACGCCAACGCATGAGCGAAATCCTGTCGCGGATCAAGGCGAACGACTTTACGGGATTTGCCGACCTGTTTGATGCTGAAGAAGGTCGCATGGGTGTGGCTGTAACATTTATTGCTGTGCTGGAGCTGTTACGAGAATCGGTGATCGAAGTCGTGCAGTCGGAACAGTTCGCACCTCTGCACATACGTGCAGCGTCCTCGGTGCGTTTGGTGGGTGATGAAGACCAGGGGTCTGCAGAGGACCCGAACTCCCTGGAAGAAGAATAATGGACGAAAACGAAATCAAATATTTTCTGGAGGCCGCCTTGCTCGCAGCGGGGCGCCCTCTGTCCATCGATCAGATGAAAGGACTGTTCGATGGTCGTATGACACCGGAAACGGCCGAGATCAGGAAAGCGATAGCCACGCTCAATGATGAATACGAACTTCGTGGCATTGTTGTTTCCGAGGTGGCATCGGGTTTCCGCATGCAGGTGAAGTCCTCGATGGCAGACCGGCTGCAAAAGCTATGGGAGGAACGTCCACCGCGTTATTCGCGTGCCTTGTTCGAAACGCTCGCACTAATAGCCTATCGCCAGCCCATTACGCGCGGCGATATCGAAGAGATTCGCGGTGTATCGGTCAGCAGCAACATCACCCGGCAATTGCTTGAGCGCGACTGGGTGCGAGTAGTAGGGCATCGCGATGTTCCGGGCCGACCGGCCATGTTTGGCACGACCAAAGGGTTCCTGGACTACTTCAGTCTCAAGAAACTCGATGACCTGCCGCCGCTTGCCGACCTGTCCGATTGGGAAAGCCTCAGAGTCCAGCTAAACCTGCCCGACGTCGAGGGTGAAGACGGAGCAGGTGAGATTATTAGCGATAGCGAAGAAGTATCGGTCGAGGTCGATGCTACCGACTTACCGGTGCTCTATCCTGAGGACGACGAGGAACTTCCCGTTTCCGAATGGCCAGAACCGGTTGGCTGATCGCATTCAAAAAGTTCTGGCCGCAGCCGGACATGGATCGCGACGCAAGGTAGAGACCTGGATCAGAGAAGGTCGCCTGACGGTCGATGGCAAAGTCGCCGAACTGGGTGAGCATATTGAGGGCACTGAAAAAATCACCCTGGACGGCCGACCACTTGCCGTAAGCGCTACCACTCAGGCGCATCGCCACATCATTTATAACAAGCCAGGCGACGAGATCACGACTCGTGATGACCCTGAGGGTCGTAAACTGGTGTTTGACTCCTTGCCAGGTCTGACAGGGGCACGCTGGGTTGCAGTTGGACGCCTTGATTTCTCGACGACAGGGCTCATGATATTCACGACGGACGGAGCATTGGCCAACGCGCTTATGCACCCGTCGGCCGAAATCGTTCGTAAATATGCTGTACGAGTACACGGCAATCCATCTCGTTCTATTCTGGAGAAGTTGCAGTCCGGCGTTAAGCTGGACGATGGTCCGGCGAAATTCGACAGTATTGAGCCAAGCGGTGGCGACGGTTCGAACCGCTGGTTTAACGTGACCCTTAAAGAAGGCCGAAACCGCGAGGTTCGCCGCCTGTGGGAGGCCGTAGGGCAACAGGTCAGCCGTCTGATAAGACTCTCATACGGCCCGATTCAGTTGCCAAGAAGGTTGCAACGCGGCAGGCATGAGACGTTGACGTCCGCTCAGGTCAGGTCTTTGTATCTTGCTGCCGGGCTTGAGCCACCTGCACAAGAATATCGGCCACCGAAAAGTGTCAAAAAGAATGTTTGGCGACAGGGTAAAAAACGTTAGAAACCAATAATATATATAATATACTTAATGTATATTATTGCGCATCGAAGCTCTCGCCCGTTACACCTTTGCTATCCGCTCCAAGCAAGTATATGTACGCCGCCAGAATTTCCTCGGGTGTCTTTAGCAGGTCTCGATCCTCGGCAGGGTAGGCGGCCAGCCGCATGTTAGTGCGCGTTGCACCGGGATTGATGCAGTTGACCTTTAGTGTTGAGTGCGGATGCTCAGCGGCAAGCACCTGCGAAAGTCCTTCGGTCGCAAATTTTGAAACCGCATATGCTCCCCAAAATGCTTTACCGATACGGCCAACGCCACTGCTGGTGAAAATGATTGACGGATCATCGGACTTCTTGAGTAACGGCAACAAGACCTGCGTCAATGCGAATGGTGCAGTCACGTTTACGTGCATTACCTTTTGCCACAGCACAGCGTCGTACTGTTCGATTGCAAAGCGATCACCAAGAATGCCCGCGTTGTGCACCAGGCCATCAAGACGGCCGAACTCATCCTCAAGACTGCTGGCCAGCGTCGTGTAACTTTCGGCATTTGCGGAGGCCAGATCGAGCACTGCGATCGAAGGGCGAGCCGCACCCTCAATGGCTTCTATTTCGTCGTAGACCTTTTCAAGCTTGGCAGTGTTGCGGCCGTGCAGGATTACCTGCGCACCGAGGCGGGCGGCCTCCAGTGCGAGCGCTTTGCCAATGCCGTCGCTGGCGCCAGTTACCAATATGATGCGATCACGCAGCACATCATCTGCATACGTGTAAGACCTGGGTTCTGCGGTCAAGAGTCATTTCCTTCGATCATTGTGCGTGGAACCGACTCGACGGACTCGAGCTTTTCCATTTTTTTCTTCGGGTGTACACCAAGTTCAACAAATTTCCGGGCCCCGGGCAGCACATTGCGTTCCAGGGAACCAACGGCTTTGTTGAAATTATCGACGCTGCTCGAAAGCTGTCGTCCAACTTTATTCATATGCGTCACGTAAGTCGCGAGGCGGGCATAGAGGTCTTCTGCCAATACGCGTATTTCTTTCGCGTTGTCTGCGAGTGCCATCTGGCGCCAGCCGTAGGCAACGGCTTTTAGCAGCGCCACGAAGCTCGTCGGTGTCGCAAGAATGATCTGCTCGGACAGCGCGTATTCAATGAGATCAGGCTCTTCATTGAGAGCGGCGCTGAGGAATTGATCACCAGGAATAAACAGGATGACGAATTCCGGGCTGTTCTCGAACTGACTCCAATAGGCCTTGGATGCCAGCATACGAATGTGTGCGCGAACATTCTTCGCATGCCTCTTCAGACCGAGTTGGCGCTGTGCGTCATCGGGAGCTTCAGCTGCGGTCAGGTAAGCATCCAGCGGTGTCTTTACATCGACGACCAGTTCACGCTGATCCGGCATGCGAACCACCATGTCCGGGCGGATAATCTGGCCGTCAGTCTCGGTGTGGACCTGCTCGACAAAATCACAATGCTCGACCATGCCTGCGAGTTCAACCAGTCGGCGCAGGGTTATTTCACCCCAGCGGCCGCGCACTTCCGGACGCCGCAGTGCATTCACCAGATTCTGTGTTTCTTGCTTTAGCGACTTTTGGCTTAGCTGCATCTCTTCGAGCTGGGTCTTAATGCCGCCGTAAGCTTCACTGCGAGATTTTTCCAGTTCCGCAATTTGTTTCTGCGACGCTTCAAGCGCATCGCGGATTGGTTTTACGAGTGCCTCAACCGCTTTCTCGCGTGCATTTAACTCACCCTTCGCTTTTTCCTGCTGGGTGTCGAGTCGCTGTTCGGCCAGCTTCAGGAACGCATCGCTGTTCGCTTGTAGCGAACGATTGGAAAGCTCGGTAAATGTCTGGGTCAGTTTGGCGTTAGCGAGTTCGAACGCGGACTCGCGCTCTTCGATCATGCGCTTGTGACGACTTCTCGTTATTAGCCAGGTGATCAATACACCAAGAAGCAGGCCAAAAACGGCTGCAGGCAGGCCGATGGTCAAGTAAGTAGGATCAAACGTGAAAGAATTCATCAGGCGTCAAGATTAACTGCTTTGAGCACTATTTGTGTGAGTTCTTCGGTGGTCGTGGCTATGACATTAGCATCCCATTCGCGTGGATCATCGTCTTCGGTGATGTAGCCGTAGCCTGCAGCTATGGTTGCCATGCCTGCTCGGCGCCCGGCTTCGATGTCACGTTCGGCATCGCCTATGTAAATTGACGTTTCTGCATCCACGCCGATCAGGTCGCAACCGTGAAGCAACGGCGCTGGATCCGGTTTTCGGACCGATAAAGTGTCACCACTGACAATGCATGATGAGCGCTCCGCCAAACCCAATGCGATTAACAGCGGCTCAGTCAGTTGCTCAGGTTTGTTGGTAACGATGCCCCAGGGACACTCAATATCGTCGAGTTGATCTAGCAGTTCATCCAGCCCGGCGAAGATTCGGGACTCCTGACAAATCATCTCGGCATATCGCTCCAGATATTCTTGATGAAGGTCGTCGCCGAACTCGATAGCAACGTCGGGGAATCCCAGCGTCAGTAGTCCGATCGCCCCGTTGGATACATATGAACGTGCTAATTCGTAAGCAGCAGGTTCGATCCCGCGCTCTTGCTGCAGGTGCTGCAGCACCGTGACCATGTCTGGTGCTGTATCAACCAACGTTCCATCCAGATCAAACAGGACGGCGTTGTACTCTTCGCCATAGAGTTCAGTCACGTTGGAAATACATCAGGTAATTCACGTCAAGCTTCTCGCCTAGCGAGTATTCCTTCGTGAGCGGGTTGTAGTGCATGCCGATGCTGTCCTGCAGCGCGAGGCCGGCATGTCGCGCCCAGGACTCGAGCTCTGATGGACGAATGAACTTCTCATACTCATGGGTACCGGCGGGTAGCAGTTTCAGGATGTACTCGGCACCGACAATGGCAAACGCAAACGCCTTCGGATTGCGATTGATTGTGGAAAAGAAGACATGTCCGCCTGGCTTCACAAGCTCCGCACATGAGCGGATGACCTGAGCCGGGTCCGGAACATGTTCAAGCATCTCAAGACACGCGACAACGTCAAACGATCCAGCTTCTTCAGCGGCAAGTTCCTCGGCGGTCGCCTGGCGGTATTCGACGTCCGCTTTGGACTCATGCAGGTGTAATCGTGCAACAGTCAGTGCGGCCGCAGCCATATCGATGCCCGTCACGGTCGCTTTAGCTGCCGCCATGGACTCGGCAAGGATGCCGCCACCGCAACCGATGTCGACAACGTTGGCTCCGGACAGCTGCACATGCTGACGAATCCAGTCGAGCCGCAAGGGGTTGATCTCGTGCAGTGGCCGAAATTCACCATCCGGGTCCCACCAACGAGACGCAAGGGCATCGAATTTGGCGACTTCAGCCGGATCGACGTTATCTCTAACCGTATTCATTTCTTGTTACTACCTATAGTCAGCTTAGTGGTGCAGCAAAACGGTCACGCCACTCATTGCTGCGTTGCAGCAGGTTGCCTATATCAATGTGGATCAATTGCCTGTTATCCAGCAAATGCTTGCCCGCGATCCAGACGTCGGTGACCTGATCAGCTCGAGCGGTATAGACGAGTTGTGAAACCGGGTCGTAAACCGGCTGGCTGTGCAGGCGATTCAAATCAATACAGGTCAGGTCGGCCCATTTGCCAGACTCAATAGAGCCGGTTTCATGCTCAAGTCCCAGTGCTGCAGCGCCGTTTAGGGTAGCCATGCGAAGCGCATCACGGGCGGATACCGCTGAGGCATCTGACGCCGTCGCCTTGGCCAGCAATGCGGTCATGCGCATCTCAGACAGCATGTCGAGGGTATTGTTGCTGGCTGCACCGTCGGTACCGATAGCAACGTTAATGCCAGCATCACGATACTTCGCGATCGGCGCTATGCCGCTGGCAAGCTTCAGGTTCGACCGTGGGCAATGGGCGATATTTACGCCGGCCGCAGCAAACTCTTCAATCTCTGCATCACTCATATGCACAGAATGCACCGCCAGCAGCTGTGAATTGACCAAACCCAGGTCGCGCAGGCGCTCAAACGGGTGTTTGCCATTTTCCTTCAATGCCGCAGCAAGTTCGGCGGCTGTTTCATGCAGGTGAATTTGCGTCCTGACATCCAGTTGATCGGCAAGCACACGAAGTTCGATGAATGATTCGTCGGACAAAGAATAGGTGGAGTGCGGAGCAAAACAGGTCGATACGAGCGGGTGGTCAGCGTACGGGTCGTGCACCAGGTCACTGGCCTTGTTCATGTACTCCGAGGCGTCAGCAGCCCATGCAGTCGGAAATTCCATGATCGGCGTCCCCACCATTGCCCGCATTTGCATATCCACGGCGGTCTCAGCGACGATTTCAGGGAAAAAATATTGATCGCTGAAGCAGGTGGTACCACCTGCAAGCATTTCTGCTATGGCGAGTTCAGTGCCGTCTCGTACCATCTCTGCACTCAGCCAGCGTTTCTCTGCTGGCCAGATGCCTTCCTGCAACCAGGATTCCAATGGCATATCGTCGGCCATGCCACGCATCAGGCTCATTGCGGCGTGGGTATGTGCATTGACGAAGCCCGGAATGAGGATGTGGTCGGGTTTCGTAATGAACGCACTGGGCTGGTATTTTTCCCTGGCATCGGCGAGTGGCAAGAGGTCTGTCACACGGCCATCGTTGATGACCACGGCGTGCTCCTCAAGGACCACATTTGCCGGTTCAACGGGAACGCACCACCGAGGTGCAATCAAGGTATCGCAATGCTGCATAGTCGGGGGAGTATACCCGTCACACCGGGCACTTCCAGCTACGTTTTAAATAGGCCTGAAAGGCGCTAAAACACTGCTGTTTCGGGGGCTCGTGTGGTATTATTCTGAGCCTTACCCGGCCGCCATATGCGGGCCGAAACAAGCACGGCATTAACACGACATTGTTCGCTTGAAATCCAGCAGAAACCAGCTTCCTGAGCCCGCTCCATGGATCGGGGTCGTGCTGGGGTTTTGAGTCAGGAAAAGTAGGAAAATATGGCTGAAGTTGCACAGGAATTGCTGTCCGTAAGTCTCGAAGATGAGATGCAGCAGTCCTATCTGGACTACGCGATGAGCGTCATCGTTGGTCGAGCATTACCGGATGTTCGCGATGGCCTGAAGCCTGTGCATCGCCGTGTACTGCACGCCATGCGTGTGCTGGGTAACGACTACAACAAACCTTACAAGAAATCGGCCCGAGTGGTCGGTGACGTTATCGGTAAATACCATCCGCACGGCGATACTGCCGTTTACGACACCATCGTCCGCATGGCGCAGCCGTTTTCGCTGCGTTACATGCTGGTAGACGGGCAGGGTAACTTCGGATCGGTCGACGGTGATTCACCTGCGGCCATGCGCTATACCGAAGTTCGCATGTCCAGGATCGCGCACGAGCTGCTGGCGGATATCGACAAAGAAACAGTCGATTTCGTCGAGAACTACGATGGCTCGGAAAGCGAACCAACGGTCATGCCGACCAGAATTCCCAATCTGCTGGTAAACGGTTCATCCGGTATTGCAGTGGGAATGGCAACGAATATTGCGCCGCACAATCTGACCGAGGTCATCAATGCCTGCATGGCGTTAATTGAAGATCCTGCGATCGATGTGCCAGGACTCATGCAGCACATACCGGGTCCGGATTTCCCGACGGCCGGCATCATTAATGGTGCTGCCGGGATTTATTCCGCTTATAAAACCGGTCGTGGCCGCGTCCACATTCGCGGCAGGACCAATGTCGAAGTCATTAATGCACGCGGCAAAGAAGCCATTATCGTTACCGAGCTGCCGTATCAGGTGAATAAGGCGCGATTGATTGAAAAAATTGCTGACCTCGTACGCGAGAAACGCATCGAAGGCATCAGTGAACTGCGCGACGAGTCCGACAAAGACGGCATGCGCATCGTTATCGAGCTCAAGATGGGTGAGGTCAGCGATGTCGTGTTGAACAACCTCTACAAGCAGACGGCATTGCAGAGCGTGTTTGGCATCAACATGGTCGCGTTGATCGATGGACAACCAAAGCTTCTGAATCTCAAACAGATCCTCGAAGCGTTTCTCTCGCACCGTCGTGAAGTCGTTACTCGCCGCACCATTTACGATCTGCGTAAAGCACGTGACCGTGCCCACGTTCTGGAAGGCCAGACCGTTGCATTGGCAAATATCGATGAAGTTATCGCACTGATCAGAGGATCTGCTTCACCGGCAGAGGCCAAGGTCGGCCTGATGGATCGCGACTGGGCCCCCGGCGCAGTCACTGCGATGCTCGAACGCGCAGGCGACATGGATACCCGGCCCGATGGGCTGGATACTGTTTCCGGACTCATCGACGGCAGTTACCGTCTTTCGGCCGTTCAGGCGCAGGCGATACTCGATCTCCGTTTACATCGTTTGACGGGACTTGAGCAAGATAAAATAGTTAATGAATACAAAGTGATATTAGGTAATATTAAGGAGCTTTCTAGTATCCTTGCGAATCCTGATCTGCTGCTCGATGTCATCAAAGAGGAGCTCATTGAAATTCGCGATGCCTACGGTGATGAACGCCGTACCGAGATCATTCAGGATCACTCGGACCTGAGCGTTGAAGACCTGATTCCCGAGGAAGAGGTTGTTGTCACGCTGTCGCACGGCGGTTACGCGAAGGCGCAACCAATTGAGGTCTATCAGGCCCAGAAACGCGGTGGGCGTGGTCGATCTGCGACCAAAGTCAAAGATGAAGATTTCATCGATAAGTTGTTCGTCGCCAATACCCACGACACGATTCTTTGTTTCTCCAGTCGCGGCAAGATGTACTGGCTGAAAGTCTTCCAGGTGCCGCAAGCCAGCCGTGGATCCCGCGGCAAGCCGATCGTTAATTTGCTGCCGCTTGAAGAGGGCGAACGCATCAATGCCGTTTTGCCCATTCGCGAGTACGCAGAGGGACATTTCGTCTTTATGGCGACATCCGGCGGTACTGTTAAGAAGACACCCTTGAGCCAATTCTCTCGCCCTCGCGCAAATGGCATTATCGCGATCGATCTACGTGACGACGACAAGCTGGTCAACGTCGAGATCACAGACGGCAATGCAGAGGTCTTGCTGGTTGCAAGCCATGGCAAGTCGATTCGCTTCAAAGAAGACGACGTTCGACCAATGGGACGTGGCGCTGCCGGCGTTCGCGGCATCAAGTTGCCCGCGGGCGACGAAGTGATTGCGCTCTCGATCATGAGTGAGGGCTTGATACTCACCGCAACCGAAAACGGCTACGGCAAGCGAACACCTATCGATGACTTCCCGGTTCAGGGTCGTGGTGGACAGGGCGTGATTGCAATTCAGACATCGGATCGCAACGGCAAGACGGTCGGTGCATTACAGGTGGCCGACGATGACGAGGTCATGCTGATCAGTTCAAACGGCACTTTAGTACGTACCGGCGTCAACGATATTTCAATAATGGGGCGCAACACTCAAGGCGTCCGATTGATTCGGGTCGGAGCGGACCAGCGCTTGGTCGGGCTGGCTCGAATTGAAGCAATTGAGGAAGAAGAAGGCTCTTAAAAGACATGTCTCGCGTTTACAATTTTAGTGCCGGTCCTGCGGCACTTCCCCTCGAAGTACTGCAACGAATTCAAAATGATATTCCTGACTGGCAAGGCACCGGAATGTCGGTCATGGAAGTCAGTCACCGCGGCAAGGAGTGCGTGGAACTGGCAGCCCGCTCTGAAGCGAATCTTCGCGAATTGCTGGCAGTACCTGACGATTACAGTGTGTTGTTTCCACAAGGCGGAGCGACACTGCAGATGGCAATGACACCGCTGAACCTCACTGCACCGGGTGACACAGCTGATTACGTTGTAACGGGTAGCTGGGGCAAGAAAGCAGTGGGCGAAGCGGCGAAGTTTTGCAAAGCCAACGTTGCAGCCGATGCGTCAGATAAGAACTTTACTTATATTCCTGATGAGTCGACCTGGGCTCGAAGCGACAACGCGGCATACCTGCATTACACGCCCAATGAGACGATCGCAGGCGTCGAGTTTCATTTTGTACCTGGCGGCAATGTCCCGTTGGTAGCAGACATGTCGAGCACGATATTGTCGCGACCCATTGATGTCAGTCGCTTCGGTGTGATTTACGCAGGCGCCCAGAAAAACATTGGTCCTGCGGGCATAACGCTGGTCATTGTTCGGAACGAACTGCTGAGTCGAGCCCGCGCCGACATCCCGCACCTGATGACATGGAAATCCTACGCCGACTCGGATTCCATGACGAATACCCCACCAACTTTTGCCTGGTACGTTGCTGATCTGGTGTTCCAGTGGTTGCAGGATCAGGGTGGCGTCGAAGCATTGGGCGTTATCAATGAGCGCAAGGCAGGAAAGCTCTACAAGGCCATCGACGATTCAGGTTTTTACACCAACCCCGTCGCGAAAGACTGCCGGTCCTGGATGAACGTACCGTTTATCCTCGCAGACAGTGATTTGGACGCCGCGTTTCTTGAACAAAGCAAAGCAGCGGGTTTGACAAATCTCAAAGGTCACCGCTCCGTCGGTGGCATGCGCGCATCAATTTATAACGCCGTTAGTGAAGAAGCTGTGGACGCGTTAATTACATTTATGGCTGAGTTCGAACGGACTCATGGGTAAGAAAATGTTCAAAATACTGACTCTGAATAATATCGCCGTCGAAGGATTGCGGCACCTGCCTCGAGACCGATACGAAGTCGCATCGGAAATTACTCATCCTGATGCCGTGCTCTTGCGTTCGCACAACATGCACGACATGGACATTCCGGAAACGGTGGCGGCGATAGGCCGCGCTGGCGCTGGCACCAACAATATCCCTATCGATGCGATGAATGCGCGCGGCGTACCAGTTTTCAATGCGCCGGGGGCCAACGCAAATGCGGTCAAAGAGCTGGTGATTGCTGGCATGCTCATAGGTGCGCGCAATCTTTGTCGTGCCAGCGAGTACGTGGCGACGCTGGAAGAGACCGGCGACGCGCTCAACAAAGCTGTTGAGGCTGGCAAGAAGCAATTCGTGGGTTTCGAATTACCGGGCAAGACGTTAGGCGTTGTTGGTCTGGGTGCAATTGGTGTCGAAATTGCAAACGCTGCACTTGCACTGGGCATGTCAGTCATCGGCTTCGATCCTGCCATTACAGTTCGAAATGCCTGGCAGCTATCGTCAGGTGTGAAGCACGCCGAAACGCTGGACCAGTTGTTCCAGCATGCTGACTTTGTCACGGTGCATGTGCCCTTAATGGATGCGACGCGAAACATGGTGAATGCAGATCGCATCGCGCTAATGCAGGATGGCGCTGTGCTGGTTAACTTCGCACGCGGTGGAATTGTAGACGATGCGGCCGCACTGGCGGCGCTCGACAGCGGCAGACTACACTCATTCGTAAGCGACTTTCCAACACCCGAACTCATCGCACATCCGAAGGTTGTCGCATTACCTCACCTCGGCGCATCGACGGCCGAGGCCGAAGAAAACTGCGCAATCATGGTGGCGGAGAACGTTAAGGACTATCTGGAGAATGGCAATATTCGATTCTCGGTTAATTTCCCGGAGGCGCAGTTGCCGCGACTGGATGCCTGGCGACTCACGTTGGCAAATGCCAATGTGCCAAACATGGTTGGTCAGGTATCGACCTGCATCGCGAACTCCGGCCTGAACATCGAAGACCTGCTGAATAAGTCAGTTGGCGAGTTCGCGTACACAATCGTTGACGTGAATGCAGAACCGTCACAGGAACTACTCGACGAAATCAGCGCTATCGAAGGTGTGCTGACGTTGCGAAATCTCGGTAAGCCTGTATAACCTCAGGATTCCATTAGGTTTTCAGAGCGGGTAAGGCATGGCAGGCTCGGGCAAGGACAAAGAGGCCCTCGATCTCACAGAGATCCGCAATCGCATTAACAGCATTGATGAGCGTCTTCAGACGCTGATCAGTGAGCGCGCGACCATCGCGCAAGAGGTTGGCGTTGCCAAGGGCAAGCTCGCGTCGGCTGTTGATTATTACCGTCCCGAACGCGAGGCGGAGGTCTTGCGCAACGTTCTTGAGCGTAATGAAGGACCGATGCGTGACGAGGAGATGTTGCGCCTGTTCCGGGAAATTATGTCGGCATGTCTTGCGCAGCAGGAGCCTTTGAAAATCGGTTTTCTCGGACCGGAAGGAACCTTTACCCAAACCGCAGTATTCAAGCACTTCGGACATTCAGTCCGCGCGTTGCCATTTCATACGATTGACGAAGTATTTCAAGAGGTCGAATGTGGCGCAGCAGATTTCGGTGTTGTCCCGATCGAAAATTCGACAGAGGGCTCGGTCAATAACACCCTCGACATGTTCCTTACATCACCCTTGAAGATCGCCGGCGAAATCGAACTCAGAATTGAACAGCACCTCATGGGCAAGATGCAGGGCCTTGAGAATATCCAACGTATATGTGCGCATGAGCAATCACTGGCGCAGTGTCGAGGTTGGCTGCGTGAATACCTGCCGCAGGTGGAACTCATTGGTATGTCGAGTAATGCGGCAGGCGCTCGGCGTGCACGTGATGAAGATGGCACCGCGGCCATAGGGCCTGAAGTCGCCGCCGACGTCTATGAACTCAATATCATGGTCAACAATATTGAGGACCGTCCGGATAACGCAACGCGATTCCTGGTGGTTGGGCGCAAGCTGCTTGCAGCCAGCGGCATGGACAAGACAACCATTTTGGTATCAACCAGCGATACGGCAGGTGGGGCGGGCGTACTGCAACATTTGTTGCTGCCGTTGGCCGAGCAGGGTGTGAACATGACCCGTATCGAATCTCGCCCGTCCCGGCGTAAGAAATGGGACTACGTGTTCTTTATCGATATTGAAGGCCATGCGGAGGAGTCACCCGTGTCGGACGCTTTAAAGAAAC
>Ga0164320_10000154_pt1 | contig 19484 bp, 13 predicted proteins | sample GuaBasSediGuay11_FD_113736 | JGI IMG/M metagenome (GOLD analysis project Ga0164320, IMG submission 113736) | Subseafloor sediment microbial communities from Guaymas Basin, Gulf of California, Mexico - Guay11, Core 4567-28, 0-3 cm | ecosystem: Environmental > Aquatic > Marine > Hydrothermal...
AGGCAGTTTTGCGCTGCTGACCAAGATTCACCATGCGGCAATTGACGGAGTATCCGGCGCCGAAATTGCAGCAGCAATTCATGACCTGAGTCCCGATGCAGAAGTGGATGAGCCGGATTACAAGTGGGAGCCGGAGCGCATTCCGACGGGAATTGAACTGCTCAGCAAAACAGTGATAAACAGTGCAGCCGCGCCACTGAAATTCGGCAAGCTCCTGTATCGTTCTGCGCCGGCACTGGCGAAAGTCGTTGCCGGAATTTCAAGTCGCCAGCTCAAAGTACCATTGCGTGTGCCGCGTACGCGATTTAATGGAAAAGTGTCTGCACATCGGGTTTTCGACGGCCGGTCATTCGACCTGAATGAGGTCAAGGCGATCAAGAATTCACAGCCCGGCACCACGGTGAATGATGTCATAGTCAGTGTCTGCGGCGGCGCACTGCGCAAGTATCTTGAAGCGCGACATGAACTTCCGGATGAGTCCCTGGTTGCGATGGTGCCAATATCTGTTCGCCCCGATGAAAAACGGGCATCCGCAGGCAACCTGGTATCGGCTATGAGCCTTCCGGTCTGTAGTGATGTTGCAGATCCGCTGGATCGTCTTCTGGCTGTCAGCCGGGAAAGTGCGCAGGCGAAGAAGCTGGCTTACACAATGGGTCCGGAACTGGCTGCAAGTGCGGCAGAATTCCTGCCCTCAACGGTGTCCGGTCTGCTGGCACGTACCTACGGTGCATCAGGGCTGGTTAATCGCATTCCACCGCTGGTCAATACGGTCATCACCAATATACCCGGCGTAAACGTGCCGTTATATTCAATGGGTTCGAAAATGGTGGCGAGTTACGGCCTGGGTCCGGTTTACCACGGCGTTGGGTTATTTCAACCGGTGTTCAGTTACAACAACACGATTACGATCAGCGCGATTGCCGACAGAAATATGATGCCGGACCCGGCGTTCTATATCGAATGCCTGCAAAGCGCTTATGGCGAACTCAAGGCAGCCACGATTGGCAAAGCGCTACCGGCGAAAAAGAAGAAACGTGTGAAGAAGAAGGCGGCGAAGAAAGCAGCGTCGGGGAAAGTGGCGCCTGAGAAAACGGTGCCGCAAAAATCAGGAAACGGTGTCGTTCAGGCAAATGCCTGATTATTTTTTGCCAAAGCGTGTGCAACGCCCAGTGAGTAGTTTCTGTATCGCTTCGACATCCTCGTTCATCAAATAGTCCTTTTGCTCTTTCCAGCCGCTGAGCATCGCCAGGTTGCGCTCGTTCACGATCAGGTAATCGTCACTCACCTGGGAATCAATCTCCCAGCCAGGAACAGTAATTACCGACCGAACCCGGACTTCATGACCGACTAACTTGCGGAATTCGCGGGCGAGTTGAGCAGATTTCTCACCACTTCTGGACACAGACATCGAAAGTTTTCCTGGCGCGAATGTCAGCACATCTCCCTGCAGGCGAGCGCGATTGTCTTTACCGGGTTTCCTCGCAATTACGCTGATCGCATAGATTCCATGCAACCCGACAACAACATTATCGATAGTTCCGACCTGACAAGGTACGTCATGAAAGACGCGGTTCTGGTTTGCAGTCAGTTTCTGCAGTGCATGCCCGGTCGCCATATTGGCATCCAGGACGAACGAAAGGCGCCGCCGCGCGATAAGTATCTGGAACAGACGAAATGCTGTGTAGCTGGCTGCAATCACACACAGGACCAGGGTAACGATCAATTGCCATTGTGGCAGTTGATCGAATATGCCTTTTGGCGGCAACAAATAGGAGACACTGAAGATCACCGTGAATACCAGCGCAGAGGTCAGGTAGACAGCCTGCTCACGACCGAGGCGCTCCAGATCATCACGGAATCGCTGTGCGGCCTCACGCATGATGCTTTTGGGAAACCTGCTGCTGGCCATGGAGTGTGCAAATGCCTGCCAGGATTTGACGACGAGCAGGAACACAATTGTGCTCGCCAGAGCGATCGTCACTGCTCCACTCATTGCAATCAGATTCATTCGTAAGAGACCCACGCTTGCGATTCCCGGGTAAATACAATTTAGCTGCAGTGGCCACTCAAGCACTGTGACGCAAGTCACATTGAATACCTTCCAAATGCCCCGATGCGAGTGGCTTGCAGCCTTTCGGCAGCGTTACGTGAAACGGATCACAGCCGCCCGCCGGGTCTCCTTGTTACCGTCTGAGCACTAGTTATTTTATCGCTGACAGGCGAATGGCGACGGAGCTAATGATGAAGACCAGATGGGCAGGAATTCTACTGATTATTGCGGCACTTGGAGCAAGTGGCTGCGCGAGCATGAGTGCTGACGAATGTGCCATTAGCGATTGGCATACCATCGGCTACGAAGACGGCGCCAGAGGTTATTCTGCCGATAATATAGGCAGACATCGGAAAGCATGCGCCAAACACGGCGTTGCTCCTGATTTCGAGTCCTATCAGGCCGGCCGGAAAGACGGTTTGCGCCAATTCTGCCAGCCCTCAAGAGGGTTTAACCTGGGCGCCAGCGGTGGACGCTACAATGGCGTTTGTCCGTCAGATATGGAATTTGACTTTGTGGAGGCATTCAACTCCGGCCATCAGCTTTATAACCTTCGTGCCAGCGTGAATTCAGCGACTAAGCAAATTAAGGCAATGGAAAGTGAGCTGGAACAGACGAAAGATGATATCCGCACAGCTGAAGCGGCATTGATCGCGAAAGAGACAACGATGCAGGACAGGGTGCTGTTGCTGGCTGATCTGAAAGAGTTGTCTGAACGAATCGGGCAGCTTGAAGCAGAGATTGTCGGCCTGGTCGAAGAGCGTGCAATTGCCGAGCAGCAATTAGCTACTTACCAGTCGGTACTTGCTGACACCGGATACTAGAGAAAAAGTTCGCATAAAAGGGCCGCAGGCGGACGCTTGCGGTCCTTTTTCTTTGGGGGAAGCATAATGATCTGGAGTGCTCGCTCCCACGATATTGCGAACTATCCAGGCACCTCGCCCGAACATTGCATGAGTAGGCTAGTCGTCGCGACGATCGCCATACTTGCGTTGTTCCTGCCGGAATTTTCCCGTATTGCCACCGCCAAACCCCTGTACATACGGATTGCGCCGGTCGTCGCCTTTGCGCCGGTCTTTGTGGTGAACGAAACGGCACTTGCATTCGAGAACGTCGCAATCGGGCAAGGGAATCCGTGGTGCTGTGCCGGAAAGGAAGCGGCGTCCTTCCATGCTTTTCGCGGCGTCACATGCGCTGTCGGTGTAGTAGAGTGAGACCGCGTGAAATTGGGTGCCTGACGTTTCATTTTCGCGTTGCGGCATTTCAGGTCGACGATTGCTGGTCGCGCCTCTTCTGCGCATAACGAAGAGTAATGCGAGCAGCAAAACAATTGCGATGCCGCTCAGGAAAACGTCCATTTGTGATCCCCCGATCTTATGTCTAATCGCCGCTGCTACTGTAGCCCGGACGAAAGCATTTCGCACGTGAAATGTCGCCGGATATGGTATTTCTGAGCAAGTGGACTATGAATGCATGTCGCACGCCCGTTCCAATGACGGAGGCTGGAATATATCTACAGTGCTTCATCAACCAGAATCTCGAGCAGGCGGGCTTGCAGCGTAATGTCTACCTCCTGATTGATTTCTTTAGACCTGGCCAGGTCCGGAATAAAAACACGGTCCAGCAATTCGTTAACGGCGGCTTCGTGGGATGTGCTGAGATTCAGCTCTTTGTTTATCTTCAGGCTCAGCTTATCGAAATTCGCGCTGCCGACACACGCCCAGCCATCGATCACGGCTGCTTTGACATGACTCATGCCGGGGAACAGGTACACGCGAATGCCGTTTTTCAACATCTTGTTGATAGCCACCTGGTTGCTGGCATTCAATGCGCCATGGTTGCCGGCTTCGGGCAAAATAACCCGTACGTCGACGCCACGACGGCGCGCTTTAGCCAGTTCGTAAAGAATCGAATCGTCTGAGAAGTAAGCATTTTCGATCAGTATGTAACGCTTCGCGCGGCGGATTGCCTCGATTTGGGCACGATAGATTTGTGAATCGAAATTGCGCGTATACAGCGCACGAACCGGGTAGCCTTCATCATCCGCATTTGTCTTTTTGCCTTTGAGAAAGGCAAAGAAATTGGCCACGTCGCCGAGAAAGCCGGCCTTGGCCCATGCTTTGTCGGTGTCGTACTGCAATTTATCTACAATCGGCCCGGTAGCCTCCATCATGATGTCGTGCCACTCGTAACGGTACTCCCGACCAATGTTCATACCGCCGACGAAAGCGAGTTTTTTGTCAATGATCGTGGTCTTCGTGTGATCGCCGGTTAGCCATGGATTCGATTTTGTCCGCATACGGATTTTTGAATCCCGTTCAATATAGCGCTCCATTGATAGTGGCACTTCGAAATCGTTCGGCATCGAGGCGGAGTCCGCCTGCATGGCCAGCAGGTTGCCTAATCCATCTACAAGGACACGAACATCTACATTCTTTGATTTATCCTTCAATTTGTCAGCAACCGACACGGCATAGTCATCGTTGTCGAATATGTAGGTGCGAATATCGATCGACTCGTTGGCGGAGTCGACCGCGTCGAGCAGGCGAGTGAAATACTCTTCACCATCTACCAGGAAACTGATCTTTCCTTTCGAGCTTTTCGCGCCACTGATTTTATCCAGGTCTTTTTCCCATTGATCAAGATCCATCCCGCCCTCGTAGCTTACTTGCGGTATAGGTGTCGCTTCGAGAGACGGAAATTGTGCGGCACCTAACGCGACTCTCCGCAGAAGCCCACCAGTGGACTTCAATGCATAGGATGACAATGACAGTATGTTTGAGATCGGCCGGTTGATTGGGTCGACGCGAAATGATCGGGTCAGCAATACACCAGCCTGCGCAAACGCGGCAGTTCGGCGAGAGGCGCTGCGGCGACTGTTGCCGCTAATATCGAGCGGACCGGTGACGCTGATCTGAGCGCTGATGGCTTCCTGATCGAACGCCTCGGCAAATTCGATTTGCTTGCGACTGGCACATCCGCTTATCAAAATCAGAACAACTGTTGCTGCAATTGCGCGATTGAGTACTTCGCGGTAATGGTTATTTTCTTTTGCCTGCCATGAAGTTTTCATGATCACTCCCCGGTTCTGCATCTGTTGGCGGCTTGCACCGCTTCTCTGAGATTCGAACTTAACGGGCAGTGCCGCGGGCTAAATGAGCAAAAGAGAATGTTTCAGGCAGGGTTTTCTGAGGATGTGGTGAGGAACACCTGATGGAGGGAAATCAGCTGGTAATTCAATAAGATAGCACCAGCACGGCTAACGTGCTGGTGCTCCGTGCGCTGCGCATCCGGGTTAATCTGGCGGTGCTTTGCTTCTTAACTGAATGCTGAATGCACGATGCTGCAGTATTTTCTCGCGGTCATAGAGCAACGGAAATGACTCTTCCTCCGCCCAACCCCTGAGTAAATTGTCGTAGAACGGGGAGCGTGGATCGCCCGATTGTCCGGGCGCATTGGTCATTCTGGCAGCATCCCAGTTGCCGACATCAATGACCTGTCGGTACGAAGCTCCGGCACGGACGAGGAGATCATTCGGGCTGAAACCAGTGTTGTTGGTTGTATTGCCACTGCCGCCCCTGGGATAGGCAGGATAGGTCATTTGTGCAGCCAGATCGGTATCGGCCAGTTGCAATAACGGGTGCTCGAAGTGAATTTTGTGCAGGTCTCCCCAGCGCCAGTTTTCCGGATCATCGCCCAGCGCATGCACGATTTCAGCATATGCTGATGTTAACGATGCGGCTATCGCCTCTCGCGCACGATCTTCGTTCATCAGGCGCAATACGCCAGGAGACCCCAACGGTGCAACCAGTACCGGATCGTCGGGCAGCAGTACTTGTGCAAGTAACGGGCGCAGATGGCGGTAGTACCAGATGGCATAAAGTGCTCCCGCGGCGGAATCAACTGCAAGGTCGCCATCCCAATTGCGTAACAAGACAGCAGCAGGTGCTGTTACTTCGGCTGGGATTCTGCGTATAGCTTCGAGCGCCAGCAACGAGACGTAATCGCGCTGCAATGCATCTGAATCATCAAGCGTGTGTGCCTCCTGTTTTTCCAGCACTTGCCACAATCGGTCATAGCGCCAGCCGGCATTCCATTCGAAGCCAGCGCGATATTCGTTAATTGGATAGTCGTCAGGCAGGTTCATTGAGTTTGCAGTGCCTGTATAGCCACGCTCAGGATTGTATTCAACCGGCAACACGTCCATGTCATGAAATCCGGCCCACTCGTAGCTGCCATCACCCGGCACCGGCAGCAGACCATCCCAGTTCCGGCGTCGCGGAAACAACCCTGCCGGTTTGTAGCCGATATTACCGTCGATATCGGCATAGACCTGGTTTTCAGACGGTGCGCCCCACCGGTTAAGGGCAGCAACAAACTCGCGCCAGTTCGACGCGCGCATGTATTCGACACTACCGAAGTAGGGCGCCATACCGGGCTCAAACCATGCCGCCCGGACTACAAAAGCGTGACTGTTGGTCTCGTGGACGACAGGTCCATGCCGCGCAAATTTCAATTCGACTTCGACATCTGGCTGTCCCTTTACGGAAACCGTCTCGGTAATCGTCGTAAATGCTTCGAGGCCGTCGCGATAGCGATATTTGCCAGCTTCTTTTTCGTAAACGTATAAATCTTCCTGATCAATCGGAAATATCGTTAGTCCAAATGCTATCCGGTCATTGTGGCCAATGGATATTCCAGGTAATGCCGGTTCGCCTGCACCAATTACATTCAGGCCGGGTGCGACGAGGTGTGCGATATAACGCAGGGACGGTACTGCGTGTGTCCGATGCGGGTCATCCGCGAGAATCGGTCGACCGGTTTTCGTCCGCGACGGGGCAACGACCCAGTTGTTGCTGCCAATGCTGCGGTCCCTGGAATCTGTAATTGCTGCATTCAGCGCCAGTGACGCACTGCCAAACGTGACCGGCGCTTTTGCCAGATGGTAGGTGTCCAGTACATTCGCCGGAATCGTGCAGGGATCCAGTCCGTCCGGTACTTCCGTCGTCCACTCCGGTTCAAGCTGCTGCCAGTATGTCGCGGTGTCGAGATCTGCGGCACAAACAATTCGTGCTCGCCTTACTTCACTGTCCACATTGCCCCACAAGCCGTGGCCGCGAATGCGCACGACATCTGCAGCGTTCCAGCGGGCAGGCTTGTAATCCAGAAGCGCAAATTCCGGCGGAAGCAGATCCGGGTGCTCGTCAAGCAGGTCGATATACGCGTTAATACCCGCAGTAAATGCCTGGGCAACGCGTTTGGCATCCGAGCCATAGGCAAGCCATTCGCGATACATATCGCCGCGATACAGAAAAAGCCGGGTTGCCCGATCCTGCAGAATGTATTCCTCGCCGAGTATCTCCGACAATTGTCCAAGACCGCGGCGACGCCAGATATCGATCTGCCAGAGGCGATCCCGTGCCGCATTAAAGCCCTGTACGAAAAACGCGTCGTAATGCGTGTTGGCGTAGATGTGCGGTACGCCCCATTCGTCGACAATTATTTCGGCAGGTTTTTCCAGGCCGGCAACGACGTAGGTTGTATCGTCTGCGAGCACAAACTGGCCGTGCAGGAACATTGCAAGAGCGAATGTGACCAGGTATTTCATTAATTGTCTCCCAACATCGCGCGATTCCGGTTCCAGCAACAATACAACTAATCAGCCGAACAACGTCAACAGGTCCTTCGGCGTTTCCAGCAGGTGATCCGGCTGTGCCTGTTGCAACTCCATAAGGCTGCCGAAGCCCCACATTACCCCAACGGATGCGATGCCATTACTTTTTGCAGCGCTGATGTCCACCTCGCGATCGCCGATCATGATGGCAGAATCAGGTTGCAACCCGTTGGCCACGAGTCGACGGAGTTGATCGACCTTATGCACTCCAACGTCACCACCATCAACGAAAGAAAAATGTTCGAGCAGCTGGAACATCTCAACAATTTTCGTCGCGTAATCCGCGCGTTTCGATGTGCAGACACCGAGTTCATAACCATGTGCAGAAAGAGCAGCGATTGTCTTCGGGATCTGCTCGTATATAACGTTTTCCATATAGCCAACTGCTGCATAGCGCTCGCGATATTTTTCAACCAGCTCTAACATGCGTGATTGTGAAACCTTGCCAATCAGGTGCTCGAAGATCTGGGTGAGTGGCGGGCCAATCATTGGCCTCACTTCTTCCACGTCAACAGCATCGTAGGAGTACGCTTCGAGTGCAAAATTAATACTGCTGTAGATACCGACCAGTGGATCGCTGATGGTGCCATCAAGATCGAATATGATGGTTTTGAATTTCACAGGGGCCGGCTGTTGTCCTGATACAGGCTAGCTGAACAATTCGTTCTTGCGGGCATACTGCCAGCTAAGAAAACTGAGAAGCAAGAAGTCCGCTCCGTAAACATAGATAAACGCATCGCCCAGTATTTTCCGTGGGGTATCTGCCCAAAAAAGTGCAAAAAAAGCGTGGCAGGCGGCAATAGCAAAAATCCAGAATAAGGTGTGCCTGGCCCAGCGCTGGCCCTGCATTCCAAAACGTGCAAGATTCCCAAAAAATACAGCCAGGACGAGAATCATTGTCGGAATGATGAAGTGTTTACCGATAATAAAGGTCTGCAGCACGCCAAGCAGAGCGCCAATGGTTATGAGCGCGGCGAGCAACTCAAGTGAGTGTTTCAGTGAGAAGAGTCTCTTCATGATTGGTTCCAATTTCCGTTGCTACTGGCGCTGCGGTGGTGTGCCGTAAGGATAATAGTCAGTGAGCGTGACATTTTCATACGGCAGTGCGTCGAGATGAATTGTGCCAATGAATGGTCCTGGTGCGTCCACGATAATAATCGTTTGAGCAAATCCAGTCTCATCGAAACCACGCCTGAAATGCACCCGTGATTTGACGACGAAAGTGTCAAAGTTGTCCAGGCGAAGTGGCCCGAACGCGAGCTCTTCCGTCCAGATTACCTGTTTCAGGGCTGGCGTGATGATGAGCGAGTTGCGATCGCCAAAATCAACAACTGCGACCGTGTCAAAGCTGAATCCTTTTCCAAGGTAGGTCAGGGTGCCATCGATTTGCACCGGCGAACCACTTGCAGGCCCTGCGAAGCCGCCAACGTCCATACTGAACCGGTCGCCAACCTGCGCATTACCCTGTAGCAACGTTTCCAGGACTCGTTCATCGCGAACGGTAGCAATCAGGACACCGCTCAAGGACTGGTCAACGACCTCGCGCAGCACGTGGGTCGCATCTCCGCTCCGATCGCTGTAGTCCGCAAGCACAATCGGTGTCTTGCCGGCAGAAAATGCTTCCGCTGCTTTGCTGGCCGCGGTATCCGGTTGCGCAAATTCCTCGCCGAACAGGTCTTCTCGTACCCGCCAGATATAATCGGACATGTCGTCGGCGATTTTGTCAGCAAGTTCCTGGTCGTCATTGGTCATTACATGCACTGTCGCGCCGACGTCCGGCACATCTGCCCACGGGAAGCCGTAAAAGACACTGACGAAAACATCCTGCTCGCGTGCTTCCCAGCGGCGCGCACGCTCCATGATATTCATTGCCGGCGATTTCCCGGTCCACTGCAGTACTGTCGGGGTGATTACCCCCGGCTTGCGAGTTGCGGTGGTCGACTTATACATGCCACGGGCCATGCGCACGAGTGATCGTGCCGAACGAGCGCCCTGAATGGCAGAATCGTAATGTGGATAACGTTTGGTAACGAAGGCCATATCGGCCCAGCGCAGGAATTCCTTGTCTTCGTTGCCGTGCAAATCGAAAGATCCGACAATCGGCACATCTGGACCAACAACTTCACGAAATCGTTTCGCGATTTCCGCTTCGGGGCGCGGAATATTGCGCACTGCCATTGCGCCGTGCAAAGCGAGGTAAACACCGTCGACCGGCATGGCCTCACGCAGGTCTTCAAGCATGCGGTCCAGGAAGTGGTTGAATGCATCCTCGGTGCTCCAGCTGGCGGATGAACCGCCGAACACGCCGGCAGGAGATTCAAGGCCTATCAGTTCTACATCCTTGTATTCTCTGGCAGCGGCAACAAAACCGCGCACGTAGGAACCGGCAGAAAGAACTTCATCGTCAACATATGGCTCACGAATTTTGGTCCAGCGTTCGATATCACTATCACCACCGGGGCAAAACGTGCAGGTCTCGTGGGCAAAGGTCATTACTGCAAAGCGCAGTTTTTCCTCTTGCTGTGGAGTGGCACGTTCAGACGTGCATGCTGACAAAGTCCAAACTATTGTCAAAAGCGCAGCCATGAATGTCTTCATTGATACATCCCCCGATGTCGTGATCTACGCAGAGTAAGCTGGTTATCTTACCAACCTCATTACACGAAAGCCGCATGCACAGTACATTGTGCTGTAGGGGATGTTGCGCCTGATAGTTCCGCCGTATAATAGAGCGGTGGATATCAGTGGGGAGAGGCAGATGTCAGCATGGCAGGAGATCAGTATGAGATATCTGATCTTATACATTGTATTGGCAGTTCCATTTGCAGTACCGGCGCATGCTCAGGAAGACGAGCTGCCGACACTTAAAGTCGATCGGATACCATCGTTACCCGCTTTCAGCGGACAAACCCGCGCGCCTGCGGCGAAACCTTCTACATATATAGTTGAAACGGTCGTTACGGGGCTTTCATCTCCATGGGCGATGGCATTCCTGCCGGATGGCGAAATTCTCATCAGTGAGTACACGGGTGCCATGCGAATCGTGGCCGGCGGCGGGGTAATATCGCCGCCGCTGACGGGTTTGCCGGAGCTTTCCCACGAAGGGTGGGCAGGCCTTTTCGATATTGCGCTGGACCCCGACTTCGAACGTAATCACTTTGTCTATTTTTCCTACACGGCGAAGTCCGGCGATGCGGACTCACCTAATATCCCGCGAGTCGCTCGCGGCCGTCTCGTCAGGGATCAACTCCATCTTGCCGATGTTGAAGTTCTGATTGACGGCGATGCCTGGCAGGAACTGCACTTCGCACCGGACGGAAAGTTGCTCGTGTCGGGCACCTCAGTCGACCCTGATGCTGACGCCCAGGATTTGAGCAGTACCAGTGGCAAGATACTGCGAATCAATACCGATGGGTCGATACCGACTGACAATCCCTGGACCGACACGCCGAATGTGCGAGCCGAAATTTACAGTTACGGACACAGGGACATTTCCGGTTTTGCCACTCACCCGAAAACCGGCGACATCTGGATTTCGGAACATGGTCCCCGTGGTGGCGATGAGATCAACATTATTCAGGCAGGCGCAAATTATGGCTGGAAGGTTATCTCCTATGGCACCGCTTATACCGGATCACCGATTGGCGATGGACAGGCGTCCAAAGACGGTATGCAGCAGCCGTTGTATTTCTGGCGGCCGTCAATTGCGCCCTCGGGCCTGAGTTTTTATTCGGGCAATATGTTCCCGGAATGGCGTGACAGTCTTTTCATCACTTCATTGTCCGGACAGCACATTAGCAGGTTGGAGTTGGATGGTGAGCGCGTGTTAGCAGAAGAACGTCTGCTCGTCGACAGGACGCAGCGAATTCGCGAGCTGCGAGAAGGACCAGACGGCGCACTGTATGTATTGACGAACGAGGAGGGCGATGCACCAAAAGGGACAGCAGAATTATTGAGAATTTTCAATTAAGGCGAAGGATAAGCGACGGTATGCCGTTAACTTGATAATTTCCACCCGCGAATAAACCGCAAATTGTTGCTGCTACTAACTTAATTGAGTGGTTTCTACGTATTATTCACGCCACAGGATCGGCTTAGTCTGCTGGGAAGAAAGGAGGAAGGATGATGAGTAGACAATCAACTTCGTTGAGCGAATATCCTGTCTGGGATCGAACGACTCGCTGGTTTCACTGGATAAATTTTCTTTGTGTCATTGTTCTGCTTTTTCTCGGTACGGTTATCCTGAATGCAGGTGATCTCGGTGCGTCGAATGACGGCAAAATATTGCTTAAATCGACGCATGTTGTTGTGGGTTACGTATTCACGATAAACCTCCTCTGGCGCCTCGTTTGGGGATTTATTGGCGGACCTTATTCTCGCTGGAAAGCAGTGCTGCCGGTCGGGCGTGGGTTCATCGCGGCTTTATCGAGCCAATTACGCGATATCAGGAGTGGCAATTCAGAGCCCCATGCAGGTCATAGCCCTCTGGGACGCATTGCCGTGACTGTTATTTTCTTTTTTCTGCTGGTGCAAGGTGCTACCGGCCTGGTCCTGGCTGGAACAGATGTTTACATGCCGCCATTCGGCAATCACTTCGCCGAATGGGTTGCTGGTCCGGATATGGACCCACAAGCAGTCCGACCTTATGCGCCGGAGACGGTCAATGAGCAGTCATACGATGAGATGCGCGCATTCAGAAAACCGTTCATCAGCACACACGCTACCAACTATTATTTCCTGTTGGCGTTGATCTTGTTTCATATCATTGCAGTAATTTCGGCGGAAATGCGCGAAGGCGGATCGATTATCTCTGCGATGTTCACCGGTAAAAAAACGCTGGCGAAGAAACCAGAATAAGCAAGCGGATTACTGCACCGGACCGCCATCTGTTAAATGTTAAGATGGCGGCATCCGGAAATCGAGTCTTGCTATGAAGCCAACTTATTTAGTTACCCTTGTAGTTTTTTTGCTGTTATCCGGCGTTTCGTCGGCTGCAGACCAGCGACCATTCGATAGAATGGATGTATTCGAACTTGAGTGGGTTTCGAACCCGCAGATTTCGCCAGACGGTAAACGTATTGTTTACGTTCGCAATAGCATGGACATCATGGCGGACGGCAAATCGGCCCGGTTGTGGCTTATCGACGCTGATGGCTCGAATAACATTCCACTGACTGGCGACGACATTGATGAATCGAGCGCCGCGTGGTCGCCGGACGGAAGCCGGATCGCATTTACGAGCAGCACGGATAATGGCTCGGAAATATTTCTGTACTGGGCCGCAAATGGGAAAAGCACGCGCCTGACGCAGCTTGATCGATCACCATCGGGACTGAGTTGGTCGCCAGATGGCAGGCAGATTGCTTTCTCCATGCTGGTTCCGGAAGAACCGCCGGTGCTGGTTACCGCTCCCGCCAAGCCAAAGGATGCTGAATGGGCAGACGCACCCAGGGTAACGACCCGGGTTATGCATGAACGAGACGGCGCTGGATTCATCGAGCCGGGTTACAAGCACTATTTCGTGATATCGGAATTGGGCGGGACGGCCCGTCAGATTACCTCAGGCGATTATCAACATCGTGGCACGCCGCAATGGTCAGGCGATGGCAAGTCGCTGATCTTTTCCGCCAACAGAAACGATGACTGGGAACTTAATTTCGTCAATTCAGAAATCTATAGCGTGTCGCTTGAGTCTGGAGAAACGGTCGCGCTTACCGACAGGAATGGCCCGGACGAAGAACCGAGACTTTCCCCGGATGGCGAAAAAATTGCCTATTGGAGCTTCGAAGACAAGATACAAACCTACCAGGTCACGCAGCTGCACGTGATGAACGTAGATGGCACCGACAAAAGAGTGCTGACTGCGGATCTGGATCGAAGCGTGAGCGGCATAGCGTGGGATCGCGGCAGCGACGGAGTGTATTTTCAGTACAACGATCACGGTGACACCAGGATCGGCTATACAACTTTATCCGGCAAGTCGCGCGTTGTTGCCTCGAGTGTCGGCGGTGAGTCGGTTGCCAGGCCATACAGTGGCGGTTCGTTTTCAGTATCGTCAAACAACAAGATCGCATTCACCCACGGCACACCTTACAACCCGGCGGATCTTGCTGTGCTTGATGGCCGTGGTGACCCGGATGTAATCACATCGCTGAATTCGGACTTGCTGGATTATCGCGACCTCGGCCAGGTTGAAGAAATCTGGTACACATCGACGGTCGATGGCAGGGATATCCAGGGATGGGTTATAACGCCGCCTGGCTATGATGAATCGAAAACCTATCCGCTGTTGGTTGAGAATCATGGTGGACCGACTGCAAATTACGGTCCATGGTTCTCTCCCGAATTGCAGTTGTTTGCAGCCGCAGGCTATGTCGTATTTTACCCGAATCCACGGGGCAGTACGAGCTATGGCGAGGAGTTCGGCAATCTTCTATTCGAGAACTACCCGGGCGATGATTACCAGGATGTCATTGACGGTGTAGATGTCCTGATCGAATCGGGAATGACGACTGAAGACCGATTGTATGTCACTGGTGGTAGTGCCGGCGGCATCATGACGGCCTGGATCATCGGCAAGAACAATCGATTTCGCGCTGCCGCCGTTGTTAAGCCGGTAATGAACTGGATTAGCAAAACACTGGTCGCCGACAACTATTTTATGTACGCAAACTATCGTTATCCGGGGCAACCGTGGGAGAGTATCGAGACCTACATGAAGTTCTCACCCATTTCGTTGGTCGGAAACATCGATACGCCAACACTCGTAATGGTCGGTACGTCAGATTTGCGTACGCCTTTGTCAGAGTCAAAACAGCTCTACCATGCATTGAAGATTCGCGGTATCGACACAGCACTGGTTGAGGTGCCGGAAGCGTTTCACTTTATTGCCAATCGGCCGAGCCAGTTGATTACGAAGGTAGATCATATCCTTGCCTGGTTTGCGAAATACCCTGCGGACGAGTAGATGTAATAAATCAGACTTGATCGTACAGACGTTGTAAGGCAACGCCTGAACTAGGCGTCCGGATAGCACCAACGTCATTGCGAGGAGCGAAGCGACGCGGCAACCTCTATCAGGTTGCAGAAATGCAGACCGAAGGTCCGTAACAGTGCCAAGAGGTTGCCGCGTCGCTTCGCTCCTCGCAATGACGTCTGTTTTTTTCAGTAGTTTCGATGCCGCATGTGGGCGACGGCTGACTATCAAAGTACGACTCGTTCTTACAGCGTCTGTACGATCAAGTCTGATTTATTACAAGTAGTTAGCGACATCATTGTTTATATCTGTAATGAAAAAGGGCGCCGATCCGGCGCCCTTTTATTTTGACTGTTCACTTTCCAGCTACCAGATTTTCACGCGTTCTTCCGGTGGCAGGTACAAAGCATCACCTTCCTCTACATTAAATGCTTCATACCACTGCGGCACATTGCGAACCGAACCGTTGGCGCGATAAATGGCTGGCGAGTGCGGATCGGTTGCGATCTGCCTGCGCAACGCCTCTTCGCGCGACTTGCTGCGCCACACCTGGGAGAAGCCAAGGAATACGCGTTGGACGCCCGTAAAGCCATCTATGACAGGCGCTTGTTCGCCGTTCAGTGACATCTCATAGGCTAGCAGGCCAATGGTAATGCCGCCTAAATCACCGATATTTTCACCCAGTGTAAATTCACCGTTAACATGCAGATCATCGAACGGAGCGAAGGCACTGTATTGCGCGACCAGCGCACCGGTGCGTTTCTCGAACTCAGCCCTGTCTTCATCGGTCCACCAGTTGCGCAATGCGCCATCACCATCGAACGTACTGCCCTGGTCGTCAAATCCATGGCCGACTTCGTGACCGATTACGGCACCAATAGCTCCGTAGTTCACGGCATCGTCGGCAGCGAGATCGAAAAATGGCGGCTGCAGGATGGCCGCGGGAAAGACGATTTGATTCAGCGCCGGGTGATAGTAAGCGTTGACAGTTTGCGGCGTCATGCCCCATTCGCCACGGTCAACGGGTCCGTTGTGACGATCAATCTGGCGCTCGTGTTCTGCCAGCGCCGCACGCCTGAGATTGCCGTACAAATCATCGGCTTCGACATCGAGTGCGGAGTAGTCGCGCCACTCGTCCGGGTAACCGATCTTCGGCGAGAATTTCGACAACTTCCGGAGTGCTTCAACCTTGGTTTCTTCACTCATCCAGTCGAGTTCTTTAATGCTCTTTTCGTACGCGAGAACCAGGTTGCCGACCAACTTCTCCATGCGTTCCTTGGCCTCTGGTGGGAAGTGCTTGCCCACGTAGACTTTGCCGACCACCTCGCCGAGTGAGCCGTTAACCGCGTTAACGCCGCGGCGCCACATGGGTCGCTGTTCCTCGGTACCGGACAGTGTTTTGCCATAGAACTCGAAATTCTGCCGGTCGAGTTCTTCGTTAAGGATTCCCGCGTCAGAGTTGATCACGTTCCATGTCAAATATGTTTTCCACGTGTCGAGGTCCGTGTCCTGGATAATGCCATCGAGTGCACTCAGGTAGTCGACCATATATAAAACGAGACTATCGAGTTCCGCCACGCCTATCTCGGTCAGCCAGGCATCCCAATTGAACTGCGGCATTACATCACCCCAATTCTCCTTGGCAAACGTCTGGAAGTTCTGTGCCCGGTTGCGTGTATCTTCTTTGGTCATGTTTTGTTTGGCCAGACGCGTTTCGAATGCCATTACGGTCTGTGCGGCGTTGGCTCCATCAGCTAAGCCGACCAGGTCGAACATCTTCTCAATGTGCTCAACGTAGGCTGCACGGAGCTCCTCAGATTTCTCATCTTCATTAGTGTAGTACTCGCGATCAGGCAAGCCGAGCCCGCCCTGCGTGACGATCATTGAGTATTTGTCTGAGTCGTTCCAGTCCGCAAGTTGACCAATATCGATGGGCATGCTCATGCCACCTTTATTACCAGCGGCCATGAATACGGCCAGGTCATCGTAATTTGCGATAGCGTGGATCTGTTCGAATACGCCGGCCAGTGGCGTAACGCCGAGTTTGTTACGGGTCTCCATATCCATGTACGATTTGTAGAGATCGCCCACTTTTTGTTCATCGGTACCCTTTGCGAAATCACCTGTCGCCGATTCTTCGACGATTACCTTGACGTCTGCCTGGGACTCGTCACGGAGTATGCCGAACCCACCGTAGTTAGACCTGTCTGCCGGTATTTCTGTTTCTTTGATCCAGGTGCCGTTCATGAAGGCAAAAAAATCGTCACCGGGTTTAACGCTTTTATCCATCGCCGCGAGGTCCAGGCCTGAACCCAGAACCTCTGGCGGGGGAGCTTGTTCTGCAATCGGTTCCGCTTCCTGTTGCCCGCACGCGGACAGTACTAACAGTGCAACAGCACCGCTTATTAGTTTCTTCATAGGTCTCTCTCCGGCACGACACGGGAATAGGAATGGTCGTGCTTTTATGATTGGCTGCTAGTTAAATGGCCGGTCGTCGGGCATAGCCCGCTACTTGCGATATTTTGTGGACCGCAATAATACACGTTTGTTTCATTGATTTATGCCGCTCTCGATGTAATGTTTAATTTAACTAATCGCAGTAACTAGTTGATATTAGAAATAATAACTGATCAAGATGTTTCATCCGCTTGCCCTGACATTTCTGGCCTGAAAGACGAAGTCGGCTTTTCTGCGAACACGGCGGTGTCTTGCAGGAAGTGAAGGCACGGTGTTGACCAATCGATACAAGTGACATTTGTCGCGGAGCCGGCGCTCAAAGCGTGCTGGTTCCGTAATCGCAGCATTCCGGGCTCGCGAATGGACACGGTTAACTGTTGCCAATTGTTCTTTAAAAAGCTCCCCGAACGGGCGCCTTTTTTATTAGTACCCAGCAGAGGACGGCCTCCATGGTGGCCAATCAGGGAGCTCTGTACTGTTGGATGTACGCTGATGTGAAAGAGCATCGGGCCAATCTCATTGAAATATAACAATCCACCCGGTAAATTCCATCACTGGGTCAGCACTCGCAAAACAATAAGAACTCCGGGGGGAGCTATGTACGCACAAGATCATCGCTTGAAGCTGCTAGTAGTACTCATCTCAACATTTGTCGGCATTAGTGCATGCGAACGGGTTGCAGTGGTTCACGAAAAGGACGTGGCACCCGAGCCGCAGAAAGAACCGCAGCGGCCGGTTTATGTTTCCGCAAAAAAAGTAAGCTCGGACTGCGGCGTAGAGTATGTGGCGCCACCACCTCCCGGCTTTGCTGAAGCACGGGGTGTAGAGACAAAGGACATGCCACCACCGATGGCCGGGCCCATGGCTGTCGGGGCCGGGCGCGAGCAGGTGGAGACCGACTGGGACCAGGTTTCACCTGGTGTCGTCTTGATTGAACCGAATTCAGTTAAGGAAACATGGCTCGTCAACAATAAGAAGGAAACTGTGGCCGCTTTTGAAGGTGATAACTACACGGGTCTGACGGAGCTACTGTCGGATGGCAGTCGCATCTCATCAGGCTACGCCCGTACTGACGTGTTCGAAAAAGGTGGCGGCGGGTTCCGCGGCTGCATCGAAGAGTATGCGGCAGATGGCAGCCTGGTATGGCGCATGAACCTGAGTACGGATGAGTACATTCATCATCACGATTTCGTCAAACTCGACAATGGCAATATTCTCGCCATTGTCTGGGAAAAGGTGAGCGCAGACGAAGTCGTCTCGCAAGGGCGAAACCCGGAGGACGTTTCCGAATCTGGTGAGTTTTGGTATGACGCTGTGATCGAGGTCAACCCGACTACATTGCAGATTGTTTGGGAATGGAGCATGCGGCATCACCTTGTTCAGGACTTCGATCCCGGCAAAGCAAATTACGGGGTTGTTGCGGATCATCCGGAACTATTCGATATCAATATAGTTGATCGCAACGAAGCAACCGGCAAGGTTGGGAAAGACTGGACCCACATCAATGCAATTGACTACAACCCGGAACTGGACCAGATCCTATTGTCGTCCAATCATTTTAGCGAGATATGGATAATCGACCACAGCACTACGCCAATGGAAGCAATGGCGCACAGTGGTGGGCGCTACGGGAAGGGCGGAGATTTTCTTTATCGTTGGGGTAACCCTGAGAATTACGACAGGGGTACTGCGGATGATCGCATGCTCTACAACCAGCACGATCCGCAGTGGATTGATGCGGGCCTCCAGGGTGAGGGCCATATCATGGTGTTCAACAACGGCGATAGAAAACTTCGACCGTATTCGACAGTGGTCGAATTCGCATTGCCACTGAAAGACGACGGATCTTATGAGCTTACGGGAAACCAGCCATACGCTCCGCAATCGCTGGCTTGGGAATATAATCCGCAACCGCCGGAGCGATTCTTCTCGTTTTTTATCTCGGGCGCCCAGCGCCTGGTGAACGGCAATACGCTGGTCAACCAGGGTGCCGGAGCACAGTTGCGTGAAGTGACACCGGCCGGTGAAATCGTGTGGGAGTATGAATACCCGCGCGACGACGCTCCGCATATGTTTTTCCGTGCAAACAAATATCCTGAAGATCACCCGGCAGTGATTGGACTCATGAATCAGTAAGAGCCGGCCAGGCCCTGCATTTCAGGACTGAAAGAGACAGATAATGGAAAGTCCGCGCCATGATTAGTGGTGCCTTCGGTCTTGATCGTGGCTGGTCATTGCGGTGCTATGAGTAAAGCACTAAAGATAAATCCTCGCCGGCCTTCAGCGCTTGCGCTGAAAACGTAGGAAGATTTGCCCGGAAGAGGACT
>Ga0164320_10000155_pt1 | contig 19330 bp, 17 predicted proteins | sample GuaBasSediGuay11_FD_113736 | JGI IMG/M metagenome (GOLD analysis project Ga0164320, IMG submission 113736) | Subseafloor sediment microbial communities from Guaymas Basin, Gulf of California, Mexico - Guay11, Core 4567-28, 0-3 cm | ecosystem: Environmental > Aquatic > Marine > Hydrothermal...
GATGGAAAAACCATTTCTTTTACAAGTGATGCTGGAGGAGGCGATAATATTTGGACAATGAATCTCGATGGTAGCGATGCAAAACAAATAACAAAAGAAAAAATTAGATTGCTTAACAATGCTGTTTGGACAACTGATGGAAATTATTTAATCGCACGTAAACATTTTACTTCTCGTCGTTCTTTAGGTGCAGGAGAACTATGGATGTATCATAAATCTGGAGGTGTTGGTTTACAACTTACTAAAAAGAAAAATGACCAGCAAGATGTAAATGAACCTTGTGTTTCTCCTGATGGAAAATATGTATACTATAGTGAAGACGTTTATCCAGGTGGCTTTTTTCAATATAATAAAGATCCCAACAAACAAATCTATGCCATTAATAGATATGATATGGAAACTGGAAAAACAGAACGCATTACTGGTGGACCAGGAGGAGCAGCAAGACCTCAAATTTCCAGAGATGGAAAAAAATTGGCATTTGTAAAGCGTGTTCGTACCAAAACTGTATTATATATTCATGATTTAGAAACAGGCGAAGAATGGCCTTTATATGATAATTTAAATAAAGACCAGCAAGAAGCTTGGGCAATTTTTGGTGTTTATACCAACTTTAGTTGGATGCCAAATAATGAAGATATTGTGTTTTGGTCTGGTGGAAAAATTAATAGGATTAATATCAATTCATTAAAAGTTGAAAACATTCCATTTCAAGTAAATGCTACTATTAAAATTGCAAAAGCCATAGAAGTTGATACTCCAGTTGCTCCTGATAATTTTGAAGTTAAAGTAATTCGTCATGCAATAACTTCACCAGATGAAAAAACAATTGTATTTAATGCACTTGGATATTTATGGACTAAAAAATTATCTAACGGAACACCAAAACGTTTAACAACTGGAACCGATTTTGAGTTTGAACCAACATTTTCTCCTAATGGAAAAACTATTGCTTATGTAACTTGGAATGATGAAAATCTTGGAGCTATTTATAACGTTCCATCAAATGGAGGAACTCCAACAAAGCTAACCAATCAAAAAGGAATTTATAGAAATCCATCATACTCGCATAACGGAAAACATATTGTATATAGAAAAGAAAGTGGAAATAATGAACAAGGCAGAGCGTTTTCAAAACAATCTGGTCTTTATACAATGAATTCTAATGGTTCCAATACGAAATTTGTAACCAAAGAAGGTGATTTTCCTATGTATAGTACAAACGATAATCGCATTCTCTATCAAAAAGGAGGCATGTTTTTTGGACCTCTAACCAAAGAGCTAAAGAGTGTAGATTTAAATGGCAAGGACGAAAGAATTTTAGTTAAATCAAAACACGGAAATCGATTATTACCAAGTCCTGATGGTAAATGGATTGCGTTTCAACATTTACATAAAGTGTATTTAGCACCAATGCCAAAATCTGGCAAAACAATAAATTTCGATGCTCCCAACAAAAAGAAGTTTGTTCCTATTACTCAAATCTCTAAAGATGCTGGAATAAATTTACATTGGTCCAAAGACAGTAAAAAAATTCATTGGACTTTAGGTAATGAATATTTTACAGCTAATGCTTCAGACGAAACTAAATCTATCATCGAAAATGGGATTAAAATAAATCTTAAGGTTAAGACTGATAAACCTCATGGTATTATTGCTTTAAAAGGTGCACGAATAATTACTATGGAAAGCAATCAAGTGATAAAAAATGGAACTATCATTATTAAAGATAATAAAATTGAAGCTATAGGAAACACTTCAGAAATTAAAATCCCTTCTAATGCAAAAGTTTATGATGTAACTGGAAAAACCATTATGCCAGGAATTGTAGATGCACATGCTCATATTGGAGGATTTCGCTATGGTCTTACAACTCAAAAGCATTGGCAATTCTACGCTAATTTAGCCTTTGGAATTACCACAGCACACGATCCATCTGCAAATACCGAAACTGTATTTGCCTTGTCCGAATTGCAAAAAAATGGAACTTTGGTTGGACCACGTCTCTACTCTACTGGATTTATACTTTACGGAGCAGATGGCGATTTTAAAGCTGTTATAAATAGTTTGGAAGATGCACGTTCTTCTATTAGACGAACCAAAGCTTTTGGTGCACTTTCCGTTAAGAGTTATAACCAACCAAGACGAGATCAACGACAACAAGTATTACAAGCTGCTCGTGAGGAGGGAATTTTTGTTGTTCCAGAAGGTGGCTCTACATTTTACCATAATATTACTATGGTTATGGATGGACACACAGGAGTTGAGCACAATATTCCAGTTGCGCCAGTTTATAAAGATGTTCTCGAACTTTGGGGAAATAGTAACGTTGGCTATACACCAACACTTATTGTAAATTATGGTGGAATAAATGGTGAGTTTTATTGGTACGAACATACAAATGTTTGGGAAAATGAAAAACTATTAAAATATACGCCAAGAAGTATTGTTGATGCACGTTCGAGATATCGCATGAAAATCCCTCAAGAGGATTATAAAAATGGTCATATTTTAGTATCTGAAACTTGTAAAGCACTAACTGATGCTGGTGTAAAAGTTAATCTTGGAGCACATGGACAACTACAAGGTTTAGGAGCGCATTGGGAACTGTGGATGTTAGCGCAAGGCGGAATGAGCAACATGGAAGCGCTTAAAGCAGCTACAATTAATGGTGCAGACTACATTGGAGCGAGTAATGATATTGGATCTCTGAAAGTTGGAAAACTTGCCGATTTAATTGTCATGGATAAAAACCCTTTAGAAGATATTAGAAATTCTGAAAGTATTATTTATACAATGATTAATGGGAGAATGTATGATACAAATACTATGAATGAAATAGGTAATGAACCTAAAGAACGTGGTAAGTTTTATTGGGAAAATTCTAAATACAATGCTGCTTTTCCTTGGCACGAAGAGAGCCAGAGTTTTACTCGTGAAGCTTGTGGTTGTAATTTAGGAACACATTAAGTTTATATAAAATCTGATTTAACACTGATAGCTATTTGGAGAATCGGATTTTTTTATTCTCCAAAAGCTGTAATTACAATATTTCTTGAGCCACCATGATTTCTATGTTCGCATAGATAAATGCCTTGCCAAATTCCTAAATTTATTTTACCATTTGTAATAGGCATTTGTATTGAAACACCAAGTAACGAAGATTTTATATGTGCTGGCATATCATCCGATCCTTCATATGTATGCTTGTAATAAGAAGCATTTTCTGGAATCATAACATTAAAATGACTTTCAAAATCTGTTCTTACTGTTGCATCTGCATTTTCATTAATTGTTAAACTTGCAGATGTATGTTTAATAAAAACCTGTAGTTGACCAATATTTATTTGATTTATCTCTGGAATAGAATCAATAATAGTATTGGTAATTAAATGAAATCCTCTTGAATATGGTTGTAGTTTTATTTTTTTTTGAAAATATTTCATTTATTTAATAATCTAAATTGAACTCTAAAAATAAACAGTCACTCTATATTTTACTCACCTTTCACAAGAAGATAGTCTTAGGTCTTCTGTTTCTTTTTTCGTGCCGCTGGAAACAAAACATTATTAAGTATTAATCGATATCCTGGAGAGGTTGGATGCAAATAGAGTTCGGTTTTTGGGTCTCCTACTCTATGCGTATAATCTTCTGGGTCGTGTCCACCATAAAATGTAAAAAACCCTTTGCCTTTTATACCATGAATATATTTTGCTTCACCATTGGTTTTGTTTTCTCCCATTACTAATACATTAGATTTTATTTGATCTCTTGTAAATGACGTTGTTTGTCCCATAAATCCTTTAACAAGAGCTGTATGGTTTTGACATAACATTGTTGGAACAGGGTCCCATTTTGCTGAAAAATCCATCAATGTAAAATAATCCGTTAGTTTTGGAATACGTCTTTTTGCTGTCATATCAATAGATGAAAATTCGTAAATATTTGGATTTCGCTCTAATACATAATCTTTAAAGGCAAATGTTTTATTATAGTCTATTTTACTTTGGTAGTTTGCATCACTGCCATCGCCATCAAACATTGGTTCGCAAATATCTAAACCTTCAGCAGAAAGGGCAATATCAAAACTATCTGTTGCACTACACATTGCAAACATAAAACCACCTCCAACTACATAATCTCTAATTTTAAGTGCAACATCCAACTTTTCTTGAGACACTTTATCGTATCCTAGTTTTCCAGCTAAAGCTTCAGCGTCTTTTTTTTCTTTAATATACCAAGGTGCACTTCTATAAGTCCTATAAAATTTTCCTAATTGTCCTGTAAAATCTTCATGATGAAGATGCAACCAATCAAATAATAATAGCGCATCATTTAATACCTCTTCATCATAAATAGTTTCATAAGGGATTTCGGCATAAGTTAACACCATCGTTACAGCATCATCCCAAGGCTGTTTTCCATAAGGTGTATAGACGGCAATTTTTGGCGCTTTTTCTAACACAACTGCTTCCATGTTTTGACTCGGACTACTAATTTCGGTAAGAATGCTTTCAGCTTTTGCATCACTAATCACTTCAAAAGACACGCCACGAATTTGACATTCTTTTTGTATTTCTTCGAAATCTGGTAACAAAAAAGATCCTCCACGATAATTGAGTAACCACTTTACTTTTTGCTGTTTCTCTAAAGTCCAAAACGTAATGCCATAGGCTTTTAAATGATTCTTTTGGCTTTCTGCATCCATAGGAATAAGGATGTATGAGGCATAGGATTGCAATCCAATAAAAAGGAATAGCAATATGAATATGTTTTTTTTCAATATTAATTTTTTAGAACAAAGAATATAGATCACTTCGCTTTTAGAATCAAGACTTATGCAACACATCTTTTGGTCTTTGCTCTTTTATCTATATTCTTTTCAACTTGAAATATACTTAAAAATTGTTCTCTGTTGGCCTGTTTAAATTAATTTTAACCTATTGCTTGTTTTAGTAATCGATTATAAAGTGGTAGGCATTCTTGTAGTAATGGCTTTAAATGTTCAGGAAATTGTTCTGCTTTACGTTTGTATTCAATAAATCCAGTTGATTTATGAATATTTCCATACCAATATTTTGCCCAAATACCATCTTCAGGTCGTGAGCCCTTTTTCCAATTGAGCATATTCTTTTTAAAAGGGATTCCAATATTTTTACATAACTTTTTTAGCACAACTTCAGGGTTTAATAATACTTTCTTCGAATCTAAAACGCAATAATTTATATTGTTCATTTTAAAATAATCTAATAAATCTATATGAAGTTTATAACCAACATCATGAATTGTTGGATTATGAATCACTTTATCAAATGAAGGCAACATTTCTTTTGGATCTCTTGTCAAGATAATATTCATCGTTTTTTTTATAAAGCTTCGATCTAAATCTAATAACTGATGTGTCATTTGCTTGAAAAACAATACAGGTTTTACATTTTCAGTCATCATCATATCCACAACTTTCTGACCATCATTTTCCATAGTGCTGATAATATCTTCGGCTCCTGGATGATACTTTTTAGCTAGTGAATGACTTAAATAATAACCATATAAAGGTTCGTCGAATACTTTAGTGTCTTTACGCTGCGCAAAAGAATACATTAAAGTAGTTGAGATATTTCTAGGACCAGACCAGAGACATATTCGTTTAACAATATCCTTAGACATTGGATTTTACTCTTTTAATTTCGCTTTGTATTAAAGCTTGGTACATACTATCTAGTTTTTTGGTTAGGCTTCCATACAATCCCTTTCCAATTTCTCTTCCATCAATTTTAGTAACTGGAGTTAAACCACCAAACGTACCAGTTACAAAAGCTTCATCTGCACCATAAACATCAAAAAGCGAAAAATTCTTCTGATGGTTAACAATATTATTTTGAATACAAATTTCAATAACTTTAGCTCTGGTAATACCATTCATACAATATTCTCCTGTTGATGTCCAGACTTCATTGTCTTTTATAACAAAGAAATTTGTAGCATTGCATGTAGATACAAAACCATTAGTATCCAACATTAAGGCTTCGTCTGCGCCAGCTTCTATAGCCTGAATTAACGCTTGTACTTCATGCAACTTACTATGGCAATTTAATTTTGGGTCTAAATAATCTGGAGAACCACGTCTTATCGTGCTTGTAAATAAAGTAATTCCTTTTTGTTTGCTTTCATCTGATGCTTTTTTATACTCCGGAATTATTACCACATTAGGCTCAGAAATTGTTAATCTTGGATCTTGCGAAGGTGTTTTTTTAATGCCTCGTGTTACCATTATTCGCACATGAACATCCGTTTCCATATTATTAGCATTAAGTACTTGCCAAATGCTTTTGGTTAACTCTTCTTTAGTAAAAGGCAAATGCATACCAACTGTTGCTGATGCTTGCCACATTCTATTTAGATGATCGTTTATAAATACTAGAACATTATTATGCAATCTTAAGGCTTCCCAAATGCCATCTCCTACTAAATAACCACTATCAAAAACTGAAATTTTAGCGTCTTCTCTATTATACAACTCGCCATTAATACTAATTTTAATGTCTTTATTTCTTGAGTCTTCTAATGCGTTATGAGTTCCGTGAATCATATTAAAAACATTATCTTTTATAGTTGAAATATACTTAAAAAAAGTACTAGATAAAAAGACTTTAAAGAAATATTAGAGATTGACTATATTTTATTTAACCGCAGAATGTTACCCAGAAAGTAAATTGGCCAACCTTTTAGTACTCGGAAATTGTTCTAAAATAATTTTAATAAAAACAGTAATAGGAATTGCCATTATTAAACCTGGAATTCCCCAAAGAAATCCCCAAAACATAAGCATAACTAAAACGCTTATAATGTTTATTGAAAAAGATTTTCCCATAAAAATAGGTTCTAAAATCGCTCCAAATAATACTTGAACTCCAGTTATTGAGATAATAAAAAAGAGTAAGGTACTGGTTGGATCTAACTCTACAAAAGCAAACAATGATAATAAAATAACTGAAATAAAAGAACCAACCATTTGCACAAAATTGATTACAAATGCAAAAAGTCCCCAAAAAATTGGGAAGCTTACATCAAAAAACAAACAAGCAAGTCCTGTGCCAATTCCTGTGAGTAAACTAACAAGAAACTTTACTTTAATAAACGTAATTAGGTCTTTTTCTATCTTCATAAAAGCTTTTACAGAAGCATGTTTCTGCTTTAAAATAGTGCTGTTTAAAACTTTATGTATGTTAATAGATTCTGCTAACCACAAGACTATAAAAAATGCTGTCATTAAAATCATGGTTAAGAATTTTCTTAAAAACTCTATTGTAGTGCCTATGTTTTCCTTTTGAACAAATTGTGATACTAATTTTTTATCTTTTTGAAATTCTACACCAAAAGTATCTTCCATATAGACCATTACATTGGAGAGTTTGACTTCTGCCTTATCAAAAAATGCAGTGTCTGAAGTAATAATTTGTTTGCTTGATAACTGGATTACCTCAGCACCTATTTTTAATCCACCTACAATTAATAAAATCACAAAAATGACACTCACAAATTTTGGTACTTTACGTTTTCCCAGCCAACGCATTAATGGTAAAAATAGTAACGCAATAAACATTGAGAATACCAAAGGAATAAAAATAAAAGACAATATTTTTAGCAAATAAAATACTAAAGGAATTACTATAATTAGCAACAGTATATTAGTAGTGCGTCTTTGGTCTAACATAAGGTGATCATTTCTTTTTATAACAAGTAACCAAAGTTAAGTTAAAATATTATTATGGGAAACCCTTTAAGAAAAATATAAGAATTAAACATTAAAACGGTACATCATCATTATCATCTGGAGTACCAAAGGCATCATCTGTAGATGGGAAGTTATCTGGTTTAAAGGTATCGTCATTTGCAGCAGCATTCATTTTAGAATGGAATTCGAAAGGCGAATCAAAATCGTCTAAATTTTCAAACCTACCAAGATGAGCAGTAAACTTCATTCTTATACTATCTAAACCACCATTTCTATGTTTAGCAACAATAAACTCTGCTTGACCTTCGGTTGGTGTACGTTCTTCATCGTCCCATTCATCAATTTTATAATACTCTGGTCTGTAAATAAACGATACAATATCTGCATCTTGTTCTATTGCTCCAGATTCACGAAGGTCACTCAACAAAGGTCGTTTACTACCACCACGTGTTTCTACAGCACGAGATAATTGTGATAATGCAATTATAGGAATACTCAATTCTTTTGCCAAAGCTTTAAGGTTACGAGAAATCGTAGAAATTTCTTGTTCTCTGTTTCCCCCTTTCATTCCTCCTCCAGCAGTCATTAATTGTAAGTAATCTACAACTATTAATTTAATACCATGCTGCGAAGATAAACGTCTTGCCTTTGCTCTTAAATCGAAAATAGAAAGTGAAGGAGAATCATCTATAAATAAAGGTGCTTTCTCTAATCCTTTAACCTTTACATTAAGTTGTTCCCACTCATGTTTTTCTAATCGTCCTGTTCTTAATTTTTCTGAAGACAATCCAGTTTCAGAAGAAATAAGTCTTGTTATTAATTGTACTGAAGCCATTTCTAAAGAGAAAAAAGCTACAGGTATATTTTGATTTACTGCAATATTTCTTGCCATAGACAAAGTTAAAGCAGTTTTTCCCATACCTGGACGTGAAGCAATAATAATTAAATCGCTATCCTGCCAACCAGAGGTTAATTTATCTAGTTTGTCAAATCCAGAAGGAATACCACTCATACCTTCTTTGTTAGAAATATCTTCAATCTTCTTTTTTGCTTGAATGACTAAATCTTGAGCAGTTTCGGAAGATTTTTTGATATTGCCTTGTGTTACCTCGTATAATTTTGCTTCTGCTTTATCTAAAAGGTCGAAAACATCTTTGGTCTCATCGTAAGAATCTTCAATAATTTCGTTTGAAATTTTTATTAAACTACGCTGTATAAATTTTTGTAAAATAATACGTGCATGAAACTCTATATGTGCCGAAGAAGATACTTTTTGAGTTAAAGAAATTAAGTAAAAATCGCCACCTGCTAAATCTAATCTGCTATCTTTTTTAAGCTGGATGGAAACAGTTAATAAATCGATTGGCTGACTATTTTCGAATAACCTAAAAATAGCTTCAAAAATATATTGATGTGCTTCTTTATAAAATGCTTCTGGACTTAAAATATCGATTACCTCATCAACACCTTTTTTATCTATCATCATTGCACCAAGTACAACCTCTTCTAAATCAAGTGCTTGTGGAGGTATTTTTCCTTTTTCAAGATTTATGATAGTGCTTTTTTCTACTTTAAAGCCTTGTACAGGTTTCGGTTGAATCATGAAAGCAAATGTATATAAATTGTTAAAATAATCGGGAAATGTAAGATACTGCATTATTAACCATAAGTCAACAATTTAACTGTTAATAAGTTAAAAATATTGTTAATAGCTGTAAAAAAATAAAATAAAAATACTTTGTAAATTTTTAATAAGTGATTAATAAAGGATTAGGTATTAAACACTCCCATTTGAGAATATTTATCCATGCGCTTTTTAACCAACTCTTTTGGTGATAAGTTTTTAAATTCGCTATAAGCATTAACAATTGCAGCACTAACTGTAATAAACATTTTTTCTCTATCTCTTTGTGCACCACCAAGAGGTTCTTTAATTATTTTATCTACCAGCTTCATTTTCTTCATATCTTTTGCTGTAAGCTTTAAAGATTCGGCAGCTTGCTCTTTAAATTCCCAACTTCTCCATAAAATAGAAGAGCAAGATTCGGGAGAAATTACAGAATACCAAGTATTTTCCAGCATTAATGTAATATCACCTACACCAATGCCTAAAGCTCCACCAGAAGCACCTTCGCCAATAATAACTGTAATAATTGGCACTTTTAAACGTGTCATCTCTAAAATATTTCTAGCTATAGCTTCTCCTTGTCCACGTTCTTCGGCTTCTATTCCTGGATAAGCTCCTGGAGTATCTAATAGTGTAACGACAGGAATACCAAATTTCTCGGCAGACTTCATTAACCTAAGTGCTTTTCTATAACCTTCTGGGTTTGCCATGCCAAAATTTCGATACTGTCTGGTTTTAGTATTATATCCTTTTTGCTGTCCTATAAACATAAAAGATTGATCGCCAATTTTACCTAAACCACCAATCATTGCCTTATCATCCTTAAAATTTCTATCTCCATGAAGTTCTAGAAACGTCTCTCCACAAATAGCTCTTATATAATCTAAAGTATAAGGTCTGTTTGGATGTCGTGACATCTGTACACGTTGCCAAGCAGTAAGGTTTTTATAAATATTGATTTTTGTTTCGGCTAATTTTTTTTCTATTTGCTTACAGGTTTCGGTAACATCAACATCACTTTCGTTACCTATGAGTTGACACTTTTGCAGTTGGTCTTCTAATTCTTTAATTGGGAGCTCAAATTCTAAATATTCCATAGAACTTTTAGATTAGTAGTTAGCCTACAAATATAAAAACTTTAATTGTCTTTGCTTATTAAGACACTCGTCTTTTTAATTTATTTGAATTTTTTAGTATTCCGTTGAGTATTACTGTACTAATAATAATTACTGCACCAATATAAAACTCTGTACTCATTTTTTCTTTTTGTGGAAATAAGATTATTGCCAAAACAATTCCGTAAACTGGTTCTAAATTATAAGATAAAACTACAGTATAAGGGCTTATATATTTCATTACATGTACTGCAACAATAAACGCATAAGCTGTACAAATGGAGGCTAAAATAAAAAGGTATGTCCAATCAGAAACACTTAAGCTGAAAAACTGAAAACTAAAACCTTCACCAAAAAAAATGATAAATATAGATATGAAAAATATACCTGAAATAAATTCGTAAAAAGAAATAACTGAAGCTGAATAGCGTTTTACAAATTTTCCGTTAATAACAGCAAATAATGTAGAGAACAATGCTGCCGAAATGCCTAATACAATTCCGTTGATATATTGTAATTCTGCTTTGGTTATAAGTAATACTCCAAAAATAATTAGGATACCAAAAAGGATTTCGTACCAAATTATTTTCCGCTTAAAAAAAATGGGTTCAATTAAAGCTGCAAAAAAGGCTCCAGTAGAAAACATTGCTAAAGCAATAGATATGTTTGATTGTTTTATAGACTCGAAAAATGCAATCCAATGCAATGCAATAATAATTCCAGCAATAGAAAACTTAACAAAGGTTTTTAAATTTATAGTAATATTTATTTTTCTAAACTTGATAAATAGTATCATCAAGATTGTTGCAATTACCATTCTATACCAAACTAAAGGGACAGCATTTATAGAAATGAGTTCACCAAGAATAGCCGTAAATCCTGCAATAAATACCAGTAAATGAAGGTGTAAATAGTTTTTTAATTTATCTTTTTGCATTATATAGCAGATATATTGCTAAAATACCAAAAACAAGATTAGGAAACCAAACTGCAATTACAGGAGGAAAATCTGATTGTTCGGCCATAACACCAAAAACCTTATCGAAAAAGACATAAATCATGGCCATAAAAATACCAAAAGCAAGATTTACTCCCATTCCTCCTCTACGCTTTATTGAAGATACAGCAACCGCAATTATTGTTAATATAAATACCGAAACTGGCAAACTCCACTTTTTATATTGGACAACTTTATATCTACCAATACTAGACGAGCCTCTAGATTCTTCTTTCTTTATAAATGCATTAAGTTCTTTATAGCTTAAAGTTTCTGCAATATATTGTACTGGAGTTAAATCTTCTAAATCAAAAGAAAATAGAGTGTCCATTCTTCTTTTTTTAATTAGTATATCATCGTCGTCTCCAATTATTCTTTTAACATAATTTGTTAGTCTGTAAATAGTATCTTTTTCAATATACTTAATACTATTAGCCTCTATTTTATATTCTAAAGTGTTATCTGCAAAATGTTCTAAAGTAAAGTTTCTGCCAGTATTATTTTTAGTGTTAAAATTACTTACATATATATAATCATTATCATTTATTTGTCGATATAAATTTTGAGTGACTTTATCTTTCTTATTTCCTTTTAGATACTTAAAATTAAACTCATTAAACCCTTTACTTGCATGTGGTGCTAAAAACATCCCTAATACCAAAGCAAAAAGAGCAACGATTGAAGCACCTATAAAATATGGCCTTAAAAATCTTGAAAACGAAACACCTGAACTTATAAATGCAATAACCTCTGTATTATTTGCTAATTTTGAAGTAAACCATATTACAGAAAGAAATAAAAAAAGTGGGAATAACAGATTAGCAAAATAGATTGTGAAATCTAGATAATACTGTACAACAGCATCAAATGGGACTTCATGCTCTAAAATCTTATCAATTTTTTCAGCAAGATTTACTGTTATTCCAATAGGAATAAATAGGAGTAGCATTAACAAAAATGTTAGCAAATAGCGTTTTAATATGTACCAATCTAAAATCTTCATATGTTACAAACGCTTATCCATTTGTTTAACCATTTTATCTTTCCAAATTCTAAAATCTCCAGCTAATATATGCTTTCTTGATTCTCGAACCAACCATAAGTAAAACCCTAGATTATGAATAGTAGCTATTTGTTTTCCTAAAAGCTCGTTCACACTAAATAAATGTTTTAAATACGCTTTACTATAATCGGTATCCACAAAAGTAATAGCCATGTCATCTATTGGAGAAAAATCGTCTTCCCACTTTTTGTTTTTAATATTTATGGTTCCTTGTGTGGTAAATAACATTCCGTTTCTGGCATTACGTGTTGGCATTACACAATCGAACATATCTATTCCTAACGCTATATTTTCGAGAATATTGATTGGTGTACCTACTCCCATTAAATATCGTGGTTTGTCTTCTGGAAGAATATTGCAAACCACATCTGTAATAGCATACATTTCTTCGGCTGGCTCACCAACCGATAATCCTCCAATAGCATTTCCTAATGCATCAGAATTTGCAATATATTCGGCTGATTGTTCTCGTAAATCTTTATAAGTACTCCCTTGTACAATAGGAAAAAAAGCCTGATTATAATTGTATTTTAAAGGTGTTTTTTCTAAATGATTTATACATCTATCTAACCAACGATGTGTCATGTGCATTGAGCGTTTTGCGTAATTATAATCGCAAGGATAAGGCGTACATTCATCAAAAGCCATAATAATATCTGCTCCAATACTACGTTGTATTTCCATTACGTTTTCAGGTGTAAACGTATGATAACTTCCATCAATATGAGATTTAAACTTAACCCCTTCTTCTTTAATTTTTCTATTATCTGATAACGAATACACTTGATATCCACCAGAATCGGTTAAAATGTTTCTATCCCAATTCATAAACTTATGCAAACCTCCTGCTTGTTCTAAAATGTGAGTTTGAGGCCTCAAGAATAAATGATAAGTGTTTCCTAAAATAATATCTGGTTTTATATCGTTTTTTAATTCTCTCTGGTGAACTCCTTTAACTGAGGCTACTGTCCCAACAGGCATAAAAATTGGTGTCTCAATTACGCCATGATCTGTTGTTATAATTCCAGCTCTAGCTTTGCTATGTGCATCTTTTTCTTTGAGTTTGAAAAACATATTTTTTTATTCTGCGAGCAAAGATAATTAACTAAAATTCATTAATTCCTGAATAAAATCAAAATTGTTAGCAAATCAACAAAATCGTTAATAAGTGCATACAATCTCTTTTTGTTTAGCCTTTATAAAACTCTATTTTTGGTGCTTAAAAATTAATAATTTTAACATGCCAAACACACAACAATTAGAAGATTTAGTAACTCAAGTGCGTAGAGATATTTTACGCATGGTACATAAAGTAAATTCTGGACATCCAGGTGGTTCTCTAGGTTGTACCGAATTTTTAGTAGCTCTTTATAGTGAAATCATGGAACGAAAAGAAGAGTTTACAATGGATGGTATTGGCGAAGATTTATTCTTCCTATCTAATGGTCATATTTCGCCAGCTTTTTATAGTGTGCTTGCAAGGTCTGGTTATTTCCCAGTTGAAGAATTAAATACTTTCCGATTAATAAATACTAGACTTCAAGGACATCCTACAACTCATGAAGGTTTGCCTGGAATTAGAATAGCTTCTGGGTCGCTAGGTCAAGGCATGTCTGTTGCTATTGGAGCAGCTCAAACAAAAAAACTAAATAAAGATACTCATTTAGTGTATAGTCTTCATGGAGATGGCGAATTGCAAGAAGGACAAAACTGGGAAGCTATTATGTATGCTGCTGGTAACAATATTGATAATCTTATTTCTACAATTGATTTAAACGGTCAACAAATTGATGGTGCAACCGATAATGTTTTACCATTAGGAAACGTTAAAGAAAAATTTGAAGCTTTTGGTTGGATTGTTTTAGAAATTGAAGAAGGAAATAACATTGATGCTATCTTAAAAGGTATGGTAGAAGCCAAAACAAAAACTGGACAAGGGAAACCTGTATGTGTACTATTAAAAACTGTAATGGGAAATGGCGTTGATTTTATGATGCACACACACGCGTGGCATGGTAAAGCACCAAACGATGAGCAATTAGCAATGGGTTTATCACAAAACCCTGAAACTTTAGGAGATTACTAACCAATTTTAGATTTACGAATTACGAATTTATATTTATGAAAACATATACTTACACAGAAAAAAAAGATACCAGAAGTGGTTTTGGAGCAGGATTAGCAGAACTAGGTAGAACCAATACAAATGTTGTTGCGCTATGTGCCGATTTAATTGGGTCTTTAAAAATGGATCAATTTATCGAAGAAAATCCCGATCGATTCTTTCAAGTTGGTATTGCCGAAGCAAATATGATGGGAATAGCAGCAGGAATGACCATTGGAGGAAAGATTCCTTTTACTGGAACTTTCGCAAACTTTTCTACAGGGCGAGTTTACGATCAAATTCGTCAATCGATAGCTTATTCTGGTAAGAACGTTAAAATATGTGCTTCTCATGCTGGATTAACATTAGGAGAAGATGGTGCCACACATCAAATATTAGAAGATATTGGGTTAATGAAAATGCTTCCTGGTATGACTGTAATTAATACTTGCGATTACAATCAGACTAAAGCTGCTACTATTGCTATTGCAGAACACAATGGTCCTGTTTATCTTCGTTTTGGAAGACCTGCAGTTCCTGTTTTTAGTGCTAAAAATCAAAAATTTGAAATAGGAAAAGCTGTCCTACTTACAGAAGGAACAGATGTTACTATTGTAGCAACAGGACATTTGGTTTGGGAAGCTTTAGAAGCATCAAAAGTACTATATGAAAAAGGGATTTCAGCTGAAGTAATAAATATTCACACTATAAAACCTTTAGATGATAAAGCTATTTTAGATTCTGTGAGTAAGACAAGATGTATTGTTACTGCCGAAGAACATAATTATCTTGGTGGTTTGGGAGAAAGTGTAGCGAGAGTCTTGGCTAAACATAACCCAACACCTCAAGAATTTGTAGCTACAAATGATACTTTTGGTGAATCTGGAACTCCTGCTCAACTCATGGAAAAATATGGTTTGAATAGTGAAGCAATCATAAAAGCAACAGAAAATGTTATAAAAAGGAAATAATAATTGTTTGGAAGCGTTTTTGATATTATACATCAAATCTAAAAACGAACAATTATGAGAAATTTCAAAAATTTTATTTTATTAATCGCATTTGCTAGTTCTAGCATTTATATTTCGGCTCAATCAGGATCTTCTTATGGAATAAAAGGCGGTTTGAATTACAATGCTAATGGAGATTATTTTGAATCTATTAGTGCTACAGCAGAAAATCCAGATAGAAATATAGGTTTTCATATAGGTGTCTTTGGTAAAATTGGCAACACACTATACTTTAGACCAGAACTGGTTTACACAAATACTAAAAGTGACTATAATAATAGTGCATTTAAAATGCAAAAAATTGATGCTCCTCTTCTAGTAGGTATAAAAGTTATTGGACCAATAAGCGTGTTTGGTGGTCCTTCTTTCCAGTATATCCTTGATTCTGAATTTGATGGAATCTCTATAGACAATGTAGAAAACGATATTACTGTTGGGCTTAATTTTGGTGCTGCAATCAATTTTAAAAAATTTGCTGTTGATTTAAGATACGAAAGGGGATTCAGCAATAATGAAGCACAGTTTTTAAACAATAATAATATTGATACAAGTAGATTAGACACTAGACCGAGTCAACTTATTTTAAGTTTGTCAGTAGCATTATAATAAAACTTGAGCAAAAAAAAGCCGCTTTATAAGCGGCTTTTTTTTAACTATTATCATCATCCTTATTGGATTCTGTATTATCAGTATCTAAATAATTTGGGATTCCATCGCCATCTGTATCATCATTTGTTGGGTCACCATCTCCATCTAAATCATTATCTAAAATTCCATCACCACTACTATCAGTATTAGTGTCTATATCTTCTAAATCTTCTTCAATAGTTAAAGTACCATCTCCATCATCGTCAACATCTATAAAATCTTGTATGCCATCTTCATCTGTATCATCATTTGCCAAAGTTAAATCACCATCTAAATCTTCTAAATAAGAAGGTACTCCATCTCCATCATGGTCATTTATTTCACTTTGATATAATTCAAATTTAAAAATTAAAGGAGAATATAGAGGAATACCACTGCTTATTGGAGGTTCAGAAAAGTAACCTAAACCAGAAGGCAAAAACATAACGCCAACACCAGCGTTAGTAAAACTTATGGTTCCATCTCCATTATCTATAAAATCTTCTGCAATATTAAACTGTGGTAATACTCTTCCCCAACCTGTAACCAATCCTATTAAATCAAAATCTGTTGGAGTTACAGCACTATCAAAAACTTCTTCATCTAATAAATTACCTGAATATACTACTCGAACATCATCTGAAAAATGTGGTATAACATTACCTCCTCCTTGATTTAATCTCAAAATATAATATTCGTAATCTACTTCTAGATGAACTGTGTTTTTAATTTCTATAGCATCAATTAAAAGTGTATGGTCAACTGGAGGAACAGTTTCGCCAACAGCTAGTTTAGAAATAATTAAATCATTGATTGATGGATTTGGATTGGCTATAAAAACACTTGAATTAAAATAATGAGTTTCTAAATATCCTATTAAAGAATCTCTATCGATGACTTGTTGTTCTGTCCTATCTCTTTCATCTATTATTATAATCCCATCATCATCATCTTTGCTACAAGAAACAAACCCAAGTATAACACATAAAATATATAAAGTAATTTTTCTTATTTTCATTATTGCAATTTTTGAGGTGGCAAGATACAATTAAAATGTAATTTTGCACAATAACATTAACGTAGTTTTTACAATAAATTGTATGCGTATCGACAAGTATTTATGGTGTGTTAGACATTTTAAAACAAGAACTTTAGCAGCAACTGCTTGCAAAAAAGGAAAAGTGAAAATTAATAATGATATTGCTAAACCTAGCAGAGAAGTTTATCCTATGGATAAAATTGAATTTAGGAAGAATCAAATTAATTATCAGTTTACAATAAATGAAATTCCTTCAAGCAGAGTTAGTGCAAAGCTAGCTGATATTTATAGGACTGATACTACTCCAAAAAAACAATTTGAAGTTCAAGAATTACTAAAATATTCAAAAGATTATTATAAAAAAAAAGGAGTTGGAAGACCTACAAAAAAAGACCGTAGAAATATTGATGAATTTAACGATGAAAATGAGTAATTTTATATTTTAATTAAATACAAGTTAAATGACTGTTACCAATAATATAATACTGACCCACGAAGAGATTGTCCATAAAATAAAGCGTATTGCTTATCAGATTTATGAAAGTAATGTTGAAGAAAGCGACATAATTTTGGCTGGTATTGATAGGAATGGTTATTTTTTAGCAAAAAAACTAAAGACAGTATTAAAAAAAATATCACCAATAGAACCTATACTTTGTAAAGTTTCAATTGATAAAAGAAATCCTAGAAATGAGATTAAAACCTCTATCCCTGTTGAGACATATAAAAATAAATCTGTTATTTTAATTGATGATGTTTTAAATTCTGGCACTACATTAATTTATGGTGTTAAATACTTTTTAGATGTTCCTCTCAAACAATTTAAAACTGCTGTTTTAGTAAATAGAAATCACAAAAAATATCCTGTTAAAGCCGATTTTAAAGGTATCTCACTTTCGACTTCATTACAAGAACATGTAAATATTGATTTAGATGGTGCCGTTTTTAAAGCTGTTTTAGAATAAATTAAAAATAATAGCTTCAATAATTTCATTTATAGTTTTGTCGTCTGTTGAAACAGTTATGTCTGCTTGGTCATAAAAAGGAGAGCGTTCAAATATGTGCTTGCCAATAAATTCAGTCAATAAATCTTCCGACTCTATATGAGATATTAATGGTCTTTTACTTTTTTCGTTAATGAGTCTTTTGGTAAGCGTTTTAATGGATGCTTTTAAGTATATAGTTTTAGAATTAGGCGCATTAAGCAAATGTTTCATATTATCTCCATAGCAAGGAGTTCCTCCACCTAATGACAAAACAAGTTTGTCATCATTTTTAATAATTCCATTTAAAAAATTAGATTCTGTTTTTCTAAAATAAATTTCGCCTTTAGACCTGAAAATTTCATTTACGGTCTTCTTTTCTTTATCTTCAATTACATCATCTAAATCAATAAATCTATAGCCTAAATTTTTAGCTAATACTCTACCAATAGAAGTCTTGCCAGAAGCCATATATCCTAATAAAACTATATTCATTTTATACTTAAATTTTGTTTAGTAAAAGTATGCGATTTCGCTTAACAAAAAACAAAAAAATTATACTTAAAATGTATTGTAATATAAATTAAACATTTTATATTTGCACCCTCGTTAGAGAAAATTAATGACCTGGTAGCTCAGTTGGTAGAGCATCTCCCTTTTAAGGAGAGGGTCCTGGGTTCGAGCCCCAGCCAGGTCACAAAGAGTTAAGCTAAATTGCTTAACTTTTTTTTTACCCGAATGCTGGAATTGGTAGACAGGCATGGTTGAGGGCCATGTGTCCATTAGGGCGTGTGGGTTCGACTCCCATTTCGGGTACACTTATAAAACGCAACACTTATTATTAGTTGCGTTTTTTATTTTAACTAATAAAGGTTAAATATTAAAAGCTGCTTAAGACAATCCTGAGATTTTTCCATCATTGTCAATAGTCATTCGTTCTGAAGCTGGTACAGCTGGAAGTCCTGGCATACGCATCATATTTCCCAGTATCGGAATTAAAAACCCTGCTCCTGCTGCAAATTCAAATTCA
>Ga0164320_10000156_pt1 | contig 19290 bp, 18 predicted proteins | sample GuaBasSediGuay11_FD_113736 | JGI IMG/M metagenome (GOLD analysis project Ga0164320, IMG submission 113736) | Subseafloor sediment microbial communities from Guaymas Basin, Gulf of California, Mexico - Guay11, Core 4567-28, 0-3 cm | ecosystem: Environmental > Aquatic > Marine > Hydrothermal...
CAGAACGGCTGCTGAGGCCACGAATGAGGAGCACACCAAACTCACGAAGAAAGCCACGAGCAGCGTGCGCGCGACCGTCTCGGTCTTGGCCCCGGGTTCTTTCGCTGTCTCAGACACTGCGCCTCAACCTCCGCGTGATGTTCGCCCGCACGACGAAGTGGTCGATGGTGGGCGCAAAGACATTGGCGAAGAGAATCGCCAACATGATCCCCTCCGGGAACGCGACGTTGACCACTCGGATCACGACCGTGATCACGCCTACGAGAACACCGAAGACCCATCTTCCCGGGTTGGTGACGCATGCGGTGACCGGGTCGGTGGCCATGAAGATCATGCCAAAGGCAAATCCACCGAGCACCAAGTGCCAGTACCAAGGCATCGCGAACATGGGATTGTCGACGGATCCAACCGCATTGAAAAGGGTGGCAGTCGCGAACATGCCGAGCATGACCCCAGCGATGATCCGCCACGAGGCCACGCCGGTGTAGACGATGAAGGCGCCACCGATGAGGCACGCGAGGGTCGACGTTTCGCCAATCGAGCCTTGAATGGGGCCAAGGAAGGCATCCATCCAAGTCACGCCCTCCTCGAAGATGCCCTGCACTCCCCTTTCGGCGCCAATCGCCAGCGGCGTCGCGCCAGTAACGACGTCGATCGGGGGTGTCCACACCGATTCGCCAGACATTTCGACCGGGTATGCGAAATACAAGAAAGCGCGACCCGCTAACGCGGGGTTCATGAAGTTCTTGCCAGTGCCCCCGAAGACCTCTTTGGCCATCACCACGCCAAACGAGATGCCGAGAGCAACCTGCCAAAGCGGTGTTGTCGCGGGGAGCGTCAAGGCATACAGGATCGATGTGACGAAAAAGCCTTCGTTGATCTCGTGGTTGCGAATCCCGGCGAAGAGGACTTCCCATACGCCGCCGGCGGCCAGAGTCACCACGTAGATCGGCAAGAAATACAGCAGGCCGTGGAAGGTGGCCGCCCCGACGTCGTTCGGATTGTGGCCGATCCCCAGCGTGGCCATCGCCGCCCCCCGCCAACCGGCAGGGGCAACCAGGCCGAGCTCCTGGATCGCGAGGTTTGCGTGAAAGCCCGTGCTCCACATCGCCATCGCGGCACATGGCAGGACACCGATCACCACGAGTCCCATCACGCGCTTGAGATCGATCGCGTCCCGCACGTGCGGGGCATGGCGAGACACGTCGGGCGGCGAGTACAAGAGCGTGTCGACCATCTCGTAGATCGCCTGATAGCTCTCGAAACGGCCGCCGTTCGCAAACTGCGGCCCAATCTTGTCTAGGAGTCTTCGTAGTGGACGCATCAGCCGTCCTTCTCGATGAGATCCAGGGTGTGCCTCAGAAACGCGCCGTACTCGTACTTGCTGCAACACACGAACGAGCAAAGCGCGAGGTCTTCCTCATCGAGCTCGAGGCACCCAAGCGCCCGTGCGGTTTGGGTGTCTTGAACGATCAGCGCTTTCAGCAGGGGCGCCGGCAAGATGTCGAGCGGCATGACTTTCTCGAAATTGCCGATGGGGATCATGGCGCGCGGACTGCCATGCTGCGACGTGGTGAGCGGAAACCGGTGACTCCGAGGGCGTAGGGCGGAGACAAACGCGCGGATTGCCGAGTAGTTGTCGAAGCCTGGCGCTAGCCAGTTGAGGAAGCGTCGGCTTTGGTCTTCGCGGAGAACACTCAGTTGGAGGTCGTAGGGACCGAGATATTGGGCGCGCCCCGCCGCACGGCGCCCGCCTAGAATCGACCCAGAGATCACGCGGCAGTCGTTTGGCTCGAGCTCGCCGTTCAACAGATCTTCGGTGCTCGCTCCGACTCGGGTACGCAGCAGACGCGGTTGCCGAACCACGGGTCCGCCGAGGGCGATGATACGTTCGGTCGAGAGCCGCCCCGTCGTGAAGAGGGAGCCGATGGCGATCACATCCTGGTAGTTCAAGTGCCACACCGACTTGTTGTCGCTGACCGGATCGAGGAAATGAATGTGCGTGCCGGGAAGGCCGGCGGGATGCGGCCCCTCGAATACCACCGAGGCTACGGATTGCTCCTTGGGGAGATCCAGCTCTGGTCCTGGCGCTTGGCAAACATAGACGGAGCCGTCAGTCAGCCGGCTGACGACGGCCACACCGTCGGAGAATGCGCGGGCCCGCTCGCCGATGACGAGGCGCGGGTCGCCGCTGAGTGGGTTGGTATCGATTGCGGTGACGAAGATGGAATGCGGGGACGCCTCGGCATTTGGGACGCGACCGAACGGGCGCGTCCGAAACGAAGTCCAAAGGCCGGAACGGAACAGGGTCTCTCGTACTTCATGCCGGTCGAGCGTCGTTAGCGCGCCGGGATCGTGCGAGGCAAACTTCTCCTCCTCGTCGCCCTCGAGCCGGATGACCACCGATTGCAACGACCTCCGCTCGCCCCGATGAATCGCGACCACCTCCCCGCACCCAGGCGACGTGAACATGACGTCGGGATTGCTCTTGTCGGTCAGCAGCGCTTGTCCGAGTCGAACCCGATCGCCGACTTCGACCAGCAGCTGCGGGCGTAGCCCATGGTAGTCCTTCGCGACCAACGCTACCCAGCCGACCGTGTTGGCGTCGTCGATGCGCTGCTCCGGCGCACCGGTGATGGGAATGTCCAACCCTCTTCGAACCCTGATCAGCATCCGAGGTGGCGGAGTCTAGCCCGGTCCAAGGCAGCTGCAGAGCCGGGTATGAGGTCACCTTCAGGCGGGTGAACGACCCGTTGCTCAACTAGCTTCACGTCGCAGAGTCCAACGTCTCCTGGAGCACGCGCAGCAGGTCTACGTAGCTCACGATGCCGAGCAGGTCACCAGTGTCGGGGTCGGCGACGGCGACCGCACCGACCCGATGCAGAAGCATTAGCTCGGTCAGCTCTCCGATCTCAGCCTCGGGCTCGACTTTGACCGGACTGGTTTTCATGATGTTGCCGACCGTCGAGGAGCGCGCGGCCTCGACGGCGTCGATCGCATCGTCTTCCGTCGGACCCGAGAAAACACGAAGGTCGCGGTCGCTGATGATGCCGACGAGCTCTCGCCCCCGGACCACCGGAAGGTGCCGAACATCGAGCTCATACAGCAGTCCGAGCGCTTCGGCTACCGACATGAGCTCGGTCGCCGTCACGGGGTTTTCTGTCATGATGTCTTTTGCACGCACAAGCTTCTCCTTTCTAGGTCGTCCGCTATCAAGCTAGAACATGGGGAACGGCAGAGTTGGTTCCACCGCATCGAAATTCTGGATGATCTTCAACGTGGTGACCACCGCTATTAGCGAACAAAGGTTTGCTGCGACGAGGGTCCACCCCATGAAACGCAGTCGACGAGCGGTTGGCTGAAGGATCGCCATCGTGAGCACCACGACCGCGACGGGCACCGCCGCAGCAAGGACCCAAAGGCCGATCCGAGATCCGTAAGGCGCTGCCACCCCGACGACGATCACCGCCAGGCACGCCAGTATCAACAGCAGGCGCTTGAAGCGTGTACGTGCGAGAGCTTCATCGGACTTCGCCTTGGTGCGAGCGACGGTCAGTCGCACGGCCGCCGTCCCCAAAAGGGAGGTCACCAACCAAATCAGGGCCACCGCCAGCGTCGGAGCCAGGCCAAGGCCCGACGAAAGCCCCAAGGGAATCGCGATCGAGGAGAGCGTCGCTGCTGCGAGTACTTCGCCGACCATGCTCCGTTCGAGCCCCTGCATCGCTAGCATGATCAGCCCACCGCCGAGGGGCAGCGGTATGCCGACGGCGTATTGAACCGCCACCGTTGCAAGCAGGAGCCCTGCAACGCCGGCGCAGAAGGCAACCAGCAAGAAGACCAGGAGCGCGCGTTTGGCACGGTCGCTCTCTTCGCGTTGCATGCGGTTCCCTCGCTGCCCGAACAGTACGAGAAGCGGCTCATTCGCGAGGAAAACCGCGATGGCGCCGATGGCGAGGAGCCAGGTCGAGGTCGTCGGCGAGCCGCCCAGGAAGACGGTGGCAATAGGAAACAAAAGCTCCGCGTAAGCGCCGTGCTCGCGGGGGATCATCTTGCGTTGTGCCGTGCCCATGTGTTCTTGGAGATAGCACCCGATGCGGCACGATCCATCGCATTTTGCACGTAACCAGAACGCGCTTCGCGCAATAGCTGCGTATTCGGGCATAACTGGGCCCGCGATGTCGTGGTAAACCGGTTGCCACGTGACCGATCGGAGATTCGACGCTATGGAGGCCGTATGTGGACGGCCGTAGTTGCCGGGGCCGCGGCAGGCCTCGCATCGGTTCCGCATTGCACGGCCATGTGCGGACCGCTGGCTGCATACGCGTGCAGTGGGCAGCCCGGCGCATCCGGACAAAGCCGCTATCAGCTCGGACGCTTCATCAGCTACTCGGTGCTCGGCGCCATCGCTGGCACGGTCGGGGGTGCAACGGCGGTAAGCCTTCCACACGCGTGGGGCAGCGCGCTTCTGAGTTGGTCGCTTGCCCTAGGGCTCGGGTTGGCTGCGGTTCGCCTGTGGCGTCGCCCTAACCAACCACTGGTGACCCTCCGAACCCAACGAGAAGACCAGAAGCCATCCGCCATGTCCCGCGCGCTCGGGGGACTGGGCCGCCATCCATTGCTCGTAGGTCTCGGCACCGCTGTGCTTCCCTGTGGGGCGTTGGCGGCTGCGGTGCTGATCGCGGCGTCAACCGGTTCCACCGCACTCGGCTCGCTGAGTATGCTGGCGTTCGCAGTGGTGAGCGGTGTCGGCTTGGTAGCCGCAACATGGGCTTTCGAACGATTTGCCCGACGTCCGAAACCAGGCACCGCGCGCGTCCTCGCAGCCGTCCTCGCGCTCGGCTCGATCCTGTTTGTCATCCGACCGGTTCACGCGCTGCGCACTGGCGACGCCTCGTCGTGCCACGCGGCTACTCACGCACCGACGGGCGACCTCCACGAACACCCGGCGCATCAGCACCACGCCGATTCACCGTGACTGCGCCTCAGTCAGCCGTTCGCGATGATCCTCAGCGGCAAGGCCTGCCGGCGGTGTCTCGTTGCCTTCACTGCGCGCAACCTCTGGTCGGCGACGCCTTTGCGCCGTACTGCTGCCGAGGTTGTCGCGCGGTGCACGGTATCCTCACCAGGGCTGGCCTCACCCGCTACTACGATCTTCGGCGCGGCCCTGGGCTTCCGCCGGCAGACCTGGAGGCCCGACGCATCGATCACAAGTGGCTCGAGCTCATCGAAGAAACGCGTGCCGCCGAAGACGGAGTCACCCGCGTGGAGCTCGACATTCAGGGCATTCACTGCGCCGCGTGCGTGTGGTTGATCGAGGAGCTTTTCCGGCGGCACGGCGGCGCGCGAGCCGGCGTCATGTCGATCAACCCGGCGCTCGGCCGGATCGACCTCCGAGTCGCCCCCGGTTTTCGGCTCGTCGATTGGGTCGACTCCGTCGAGGACGTCGGATACTTGCTGGGTCCCGCGCGAGCGACCGGCGCCAGGCCGTCCGATGATTTACTGTTGCGCGTGGGCATCTGCGCCGCCCTGGCGGGCAACGTGATGTTGTTCGCCGCGGCGATCTACCTCGGCCTGCGCGACGGGCCTGTCTACGAGCTACTCAACCAACTCGGCTACGCCGCGGGCACGCTTGCGGTGCTCATCGGTGGCTCGGTGTTCATCGGATCTGCGCTCAAGGCCATCAGGCAGCGGGTCCTTCACCTCGACGTTCCGATCGCGCTGGGCATCGTCCTGGCCTTTGCGGGGTCGACCTACTCCTTCTTCTTCACGTCGGGACGCGCTGCGTACATCGATACGCTCACCGTCTTCGTCGCGTTGATGCTGACAGGCCGTTGGCTCCAGCAACGCATGCTCGAACGCAACCGCGCGCAACTGCTCGCGGACGATGGCACAGAGAGCCTATTGACGCGGGAGGTCAGAGACGGCGTCATGCGCATCGTCCCTTGTATCGGCGTGCGCAAGGGAGACCGGCTGTTGGTTGCCCCCGGGGACCTGGTTCCGCTGGAGCTGCGTCTCCTCGATCAGGCAGCAAGTTGCTCTCTTGACTGGATCGACGGCGAAAGCCGGCCACGCCGCTTCGAAGAGGGTGACACGATTCCCGCCGGCGCGTTCAACATCGGCGCGAGGGCTTTCTCAGGGACTGCAATGAGCGACTTCGCCGCTTCGTCGCTCGTGGGTCTGCTAGGCCGCGACCCAGCTTCGAGGGGAGACGGCCCGCTGACCACGCGCTGGTGGTCGCAGCTATCACGATACTACGTCATCGGTGTCGTCACCCTCGCCGTAGGTGGGATCAGCTACTGGTGGTTGCAAACTGGGGACCCGCTCCGGGCCATCGAGATCGGTACCGCCGTGTTGGTCGTCACCTGCCCCTGTGCGTTCGGGATCGCAGCGCCGCTCGCTTACGAGCTCGTGCTCACGCAGCTGCGGCGCGCGGGTATCTTCGTGCGCGTCGGTGATTTCCTCGACCGTGCGCGGACTATGACGCGCGTCGTGTTCGACAAGACGGGCACGCTCACCACCGGCATGCTCGAAGTCGTCAACCCGGCTGCTCTCGAAACCCTGTCCGATAGCGAGATCACTCTGCTCTACAACATGGTCGCTCGCAGCTCGCACCCCAAGAGCGTGGCGGTGCGTCGCGCCCTCGAGGGACACACGGCCGCGCGCTTCGAGGAGCTCGGGGTCGACGAGCAGACGGGTTACGGGATGCACGCAGAGGGGGGCGGGCATCAATACAGGCTGGGCGCGCCTGCCTGGGCCGCATCCGCATCGGGCGCAGACGGGGACGTGGTCTTCTCGGTCGACGGGAAACCCCTCGCCAGCATACGTACCGACGAACAGCTGCGCCCGGACGCACGTGCCGAAATCACCAAGCTCCAAAATGACGGCTACGAGCTCGCCATCCTGAGCGGTGACGCACCGTCGCGGGTCGTGTCGCTGGGCGCGAGCCTGGGCATGCAGCAAAACGTGTGCATGGGCGGCCACGACCCTGAACAAAAGGCGGCGTACGTCCGAGAGCACGACCCGGCACGGACGTTGCTCGTGGGCGATGGCTTGAATGACCAGGTCGCCATGAGAGAGGCTGCCTGCTCGGGAACGCCCGCAGTGAATCGACCGTTCATGGCCTCACGATGTGACTTTTACTTCGTGTCCCCGGGGTTGCACCCGGTGGCGCAAGTTCTGCGTGCTTCTGATATGCTCGCACATGTCGTTCGCCGCATCCTCGCGTTCGCGGTCGCGTACAACCTGGTCGCCGTATCGCTCGCCATAGGTGGATTGATGAAGCCATGGGTCGCAGCTGTGCTAATGCCGCTCAGCTCGCTCGTCACGATTGCTTACACCGTGATGGTGCTTTCGCAAAAAGGACTCCAATGGAGATCTTGATCTTACTGATTTTCGTTAGCGTGCTACTGGTGGGTTCGGCAGTGGCGTTCTTCGCGTGGACTGTACGGCAAGGGACTTTCGATCAAGCCGATCGCCTTGCCCTGCTACCACTCGACGACGACAAGCCAATGACCCCGGTGACGGAGAGGGAACAGGACGAGCTTGGAAACTCAGCGGATCGTTTATAACGACAAGGTTGTCCGCCAGTTCTTATGGGCGTCGGTGCTGTTTGGCATCGTCGGCATGCTGGTTGGTATCATCGTTGCGCTCCAGTTGGCGTACTGGCCGGCAAACCTTGCGCCTTACTTGTCGTTTGGACGTTTGAGGCCCTTGCACACCAACGCGCTGATCTTCGCGTTCGTCGGCAACATGCTCTTCTCGGGCATCTATTATTCGACCCAACGGCTGGTAAAGGCCCGGCTCGCTTCCGATCTTCTGTCTGCGACGCATTTCTGGGGTTGGCAGCTCATCATCGTCGCCGCCGCTGTCACGCTGCCGCTCGGCATTAGTACGGCGAAGGAATACGCCGAGCTCGAGTGGCCGATCGACATCGCCATCGCGGTCATCTGGGTCGTCTTTGCGATCAACTTCTTCTGGACGCTCGGCAAGCGTAGGGAGAAGCACCTTTATGTCGCGATATGGTTCTACATCGCGACGATTATCACGATTGCGGTTCTGCACATCGTCAACAGCTTCGAGCTCCCAGTGAGCGCGTGGAAGAGCTATTCGGTGTTCGCGGGCGTCCAGGACGCGATGGTGCAGTGGTGGTACGGCCACAACGCGGTCGCCTTCTTCCTGACGACGCCGATTCTCGGCATCATGTACTACTTCCTTCCCAAGGCAGCCGATCGGCCGGTCTTCTCCTACCGCTTGTCGATCGTTCACTTCTGGGGGCTGGTCTTCCTCTACATCTGGGCCGGTCCGCACCACTTGCTGTACACCGCTCTGCCCGACTGGGCGCAAAGCCTCGGGATGGTCTTCAGCTTGATGCTCTGGGCGCCCAGCTGGGGCGGTATGCTCAACGGCCTGCTCACACTACGCGGCGCCTGGGACAAGCTTCGCACCGACCCGGTTCTAAAGTTCCTGGCGGCAGGCGTGACCTTCTACGGCATGAGCACCTTCGAGGGTCCGCTCCTCAGTATCAAGGCCGTCAGCGGACTCGCTCACTACACCGACTGGATCATCGCGCACGTCCATGGTGGCACCCTTGGTTGGAACGGTCTCATGGCCGCCGGCATGTTCTACTGGCTCGTTCCGCGGCTTTACGGCACCAAGCTCCACTCGCGCGGCGCCGCCAACTTCCATTTCTGGATCGCAACCGTCGGCATCCTGTTGTACGTCATTTCGATGTGGGTCGCAGGCATCACCCAAGGGTTGATGTGGCGCGCGATGAACGAAACAGGCGGCCTTCTCTATCCGAATTTCGTCGAGACCCTCATCGCGATTCGCCCGATGTACTGGGCCCGCCTCGTCGGTGGTTCCCTCTACTTCATCGGCTTCATCATCATGACCTGGAACCTCATCAAAACCGCCCAAGCGGGCTCCGCCGTCGATGGCGAGATCGAGGTTCCAGTGCTGACTGAGCCACGGGACAAGACCGTCCCCTGGCCCAAGCTGGTTTTCGGTCAGCCGATCATGGCCTCCGTCATCGTGATGGCCCTTTTGTTCGCCATGGTCCTCTTCGACGGTTTGATGAGCACGGTTCTGGCTCTCGCTGCGGTGATGTGGATCGTCGCGGCCATCGCGATTTCCATCCGGGATCGAAACTCCGAGAAGATTCCATGGCACCGCGCCATCGAAGGCCGGGCCGGGGTCTTCACGGTAATCGTCACTCTGGCGATCCTCGTCGGAGGCATCATCGAGATCATCCCGCTGGTCATCTCGGTTCCGGAAACGATCCGCACCACCAAGAACGTGCCCTACACTCCCCTCGAGTTGGAAGGCCGTGACGTCTACGTCCGCGAGGGTTGCTACACCTGCCACTCACAAATGATTCGACCGTTCACCTGGGAGACCGCGCGCTACGGCGAGGTATCGACGCTCGACGACTCGATCTTCGATCATCCGTTCCAGTGGGGCTCGCGCCGTATTGGTCCGGACCTGGCACGCGTCGGCGGCAAGTACGCGGACGTATGGCACTACAAGCACATGACCGATCCACGTGAAATCTCACCGGGCTCGAACATGCCGCCGTACGACCACCTTTCGCAAGAGGCGTTGGACTTCTCCAAAACCGCAAACAAGTTGAGGGTGATGCGCAACGTGGGCGTCCCCTACAAGCCTGATCAGATCCAAACCGCCGAGGAGGTCGCTCGGTCCAACGCGGCCACAATCGCCGCGGGTCTCGCGGAAAATGCGGGCGTCGCTATCTGCGAGGAGCCGAGCACAGACTGCGAGCTCTTGGTCAACAGCCGAATGGTCGCGCTGATCGCGTACCTGCAACGCCTGGGCCGCGTGCCCGCTGACAAGCCGAGCGCGGCAGCCGACACGAAGGAGGTGGCACCATGAGACGATTTGCAGCCGAATTCTTCGCACAGAGCCCAGTGCTTCTTTTTCCGGTCATCACGCTGGTCCTGTTTTTCATCGTGTTCCTGGCTGTGATCGTTCACGTGATGCGCATGAAGAAATCCGAAGCGGATGCGTACGCGCACCTTCCGCTCGAGGACGAAATGGAGGTGCCCCATGAATGAGGTCAAGCGCACCGACGAACTCCAGGGCGAGATCCTCCACGTCTACGACGACATCGAGGAAGCCGACAACAACCTTCCGGTCTGGTGGCTGCTCACGTTTTACGCAGCGATCGCCTACGGGCTAGTGTACTGGTTCTACTATCACGAGTACGGGATAGGGAAGCTGCCGCCGCAGATACATGCTGAAGCTATCGCTGCTGCGGAGGCCGAGCGAAGCATCGTCACCGACGAATCGCTCGATGCGTTGGCACTCGACGAGAGTGCCGTGGAAGCAGGACAAGAGATCTTCATGGCGCAGTGCTTTGCTTGTCACGACGCGCAGGGCCAAGGCCGCGAGGGTCTCGGACCGAACCTGACGGACAAGTATTGGGTACACGGCGGCGCGCCGATCGACATCCACGCGACGGTCACCAACGGTGTGGCAGCCAAGGGCATGCCTCCTTGGGCGCCCATCCTCGGAGAAACCGGCGTCAATCAGGTCATCGCCTACGTTCTGACGATTCGGAACACCGACGTTCCAGGCAAGGGGCCCGAAGGCGAGATATGGGAGCCCGGAGGGGTAGTGGCGGATGACGACGCCAGCCCTAAAGACACCGACGAACCATGACCACCAGACTGCCGGTCGTCGAAGAACCGGCGAGTTCCCTTCGTGCGGACGGCAGCCGCAACTACGTGCACCCGGCCGATGTCGCGGGCCGCTTCACGCGGCTCCGGTACATCATCTTCACGGTCCTGATCGCGGTCTACGTCGTCTTGCCGTCCGTGAAGGTCGGCGGGCATCCGGCAGTCTTCATCGATATCGTGAATCGCCGCTTCTATCTGTTTGGCGCCGTGTTCAACGCTCAGGACTTTTGGCTCGTCTTCTTCCTGCTCAGCGGCGTCGGCCTCACGCTGCTGACCATCACCGCGATCAAGGGCCGCCTGTGGTGCGGGTACGCGTGCCCGCATACCGTCTTTCTCGAAGGCGTCTTCCGGCGGGTCGAGCGACTGATTGAGGGTCCTAGAGCGCAACGCCTGAGGCGCAACGCCGCCGGCCTCAGCTTCGACAAGCTCTGGCGCAAGCTGCTCAAGCACGGGATCTACATCGTGCTCGCGCTCCTGCTCTCGCACGTGTTCATCAGTTATTTCGTGTCGCTCCCCTCGGTCGTCGACATGGTCCAGCGGAGCCCGGCCGCTCACCCGACAGCGTTCACCTGGGTCGTCGTGATGTCGGGCATCCTCTACTTCAACTTCAGCTGGTTCCGCGAACAGCTTTGCGTGATCATCTGCCCCTATGGCCGCCTGCAATCCGTGATGACCGACCGCGACACCATGGTAATCGGCTACGACTGGAACCGCGGTGAGCCCCGAGGCAAGGCCAGCAACCCCGAAAACGGAGACTGCGTCGATTGCAAACGCTGCATCGTCGTCTGCCCTACGGGCATCGACATCCGCAACGGTCTTCAAATGGAGTGCGTCGGCTGTGCGGCATGCGTCGACGCCTGTGACGAGATCATGGAAAAAGTCGGGACGTCACAAGGCTTGATCCGCTACGACTCGCTCAACGGCCTGGAAGGCAAGCCCAAGCACCTCGGGAGGCCGCGCCTCTTTTTCTACGGGGGGATCGCGACGCTTTGGCTCATCGGGTCGGTCTTTGCCTTCGCGCAAAGCTCGGCGTTTGAAGCCAACGTCCTGCGGCACGAAGGCGCACCTTTCTTCGTCGCCGAGGGCCAGGTCCGCAACTCCCTGCGGATCCATCTCGTCAACAAGACGGGCCAAAAGCAAACTTTTCTCATCGAAACAGAATCCGAGAGCGGCATCGAGTACATCATCCCGCAGAAGCGCATCGCGCTCGAGTCCCTCGGAAGCACCTATCTGCCGATCCTCGCCATCCTCCCGGCCGACGAGATGCGCCCAGGCTTGAAGGTCCAGGTCACTATCTCCATGGAAGGGCGCGACGACAGCAAGGCCAGTCGCCTGGTCGAAGCGCCGTTCGTCGGCCCGATTCGCTAGGGCACCGACATCACGATTGCACCGCTCTTGTGCACGAGCTCGTGAGACACGCTTCCGAGGACGGTTCGGGCGACCGCACCCTTCCCCGTCGTGCCGCAGAGAATCAGGGGCGCGTCGATCTCGCGAGCTAGCGCAACGACCGTGTCCGCCGGATGGCCGCGCAGCGCATGGCATTGCATCGAGAGGTCGTCTGTCTTGATGGTCCCGCAGGTCCGCATCTCGAGCAGCTGACGCAGATCTTCGATTTCCTTGCTTGCCGCGGCCGGATCGGACTCTTGAGAGTCGAGCACCGTAACGACGTGAACGTCGGCCTTCAACTGCCGCCCCATGAACACCGCTAGCTCGAACGCCCGCCGTGCGGGGTCCGAAAAATCATACGCCACAATCAAACGCGGAATCAGCGACATGGCCTAGTCTCCATCTTTCGGCTTGTTGTCACATCGGCCGCGCACCACCAATACGGGACACGGCGCATGGCGTACGACTCGCTCGGCCACACTGCCGAGGAAGGCCCGGGAGAGCCCGCTTCGGCCATGGGAGCCGAGGATGAGGAGGTCGGCGCCCTCATCTTCGGCCATCTCGACCAGGGCCCGGCCCGGGGACGGGTGCTGAATCACGCTGAGCTCCACTTCTGGAACGCCCTTGAGAAGCTCTGCGGTCTTGCCAGTGAGAGTCTCGCGAATCGCGTCTTCGATCTCGACGCGAACGCTGCGCTCGAGGAGGTCGGGGCGCGACCACACGACAGGCGGGACGTTCGGCGTTGGGTCGAACACGTGAGTAACGAGCACGCGAGCCTTGAACATCTTGGCGTAGAGTGCCGCGGCCCGGAGCGCCTCGTCCGAGATGTCGGAGAAGTCTGTGCCGACGAGAATCGTTTGTGGTTGGTCCATGATTGCACCCCTACGCATCAAGCTTCGTGCCAGGCGACCGACACGGTTTTTGGGCCAAAAGCATAGCGAAGAAAACGCAAGTTCTGCGAAAGATTCTGACACGGCGCAGAACTTGCGCGCACGTCGAAGCGAAATGCTGCTAAACCCCTGGCGCAGTCCTTGCAACATACCGAACCATGAACGACCAACCGTTGATGCCCTCCGAGGTTCGACAAAAGGTGCTGAGCCAGCACCGGGAAATCGAGCAGATGCTCTCGGAGCTCGAGACGGGCGTCGCCCAGCTTGGTACGGGGGCCGTGGATGCCGGACAGGTCAAACGCGCGGCGTACGCCCTGCGCGGCATTCTGGAGCTGCACATGAAGTTCGAAGAAGCTCACTTGGCGCCCGCCATCGAAGAGGCCGACGGCTTCGGCCCGGAGCGCGTCCGGCACTTGTACTCCGAGCATGCCGACCAGCGCAAACAGCTCGATGCGCTAGTGGATGCGATTCGGCATGCGGGCTCGCCCGACGACCTCGCCTCGGGCGTGGCCAAGCTCGCCGCCATGCTGCGAGTCGACATTGAAGAAGAAGAGCGCGAATACGTGACCGACACGCTCCTTCGCGACAGCATCATCCCAAGCGACACCTTCGGCGGCTAGGTCGCCGCCCGCATAGAGGCAGAGGACCCCACATGCAGATCAATCAAATCCTCGTACCCACAGATTTTTCGGAGAACGCTCAACACGCAGTGAGCTACGCGGTCGAGCTGGCCAAGCAATGCTCCGCGAAGCTCCACCTCCTTCACACCCCGGTGGTTCCGACCTACCTGCTCATGGACCTGTCGTATAGCCCAGGCCCGGAGGCCGTGACTCGCATCCTCAACGAGGCGCAGGATGCCATCGACGAGCAGGGCAAAATCGTGGGGGCCGCCGGGGTGGAGCACTTCACGGCCATTCGAGAGGGAACGGTCCACGAGGTAATTCGGGACTACGCCAAAGAGCACGACGTCGACCTCGTCATCATGGGCACGCACGGCCGCACCGGTATCTCGAAACTGATGTACGGCAGCGTGACGGAGCGGGTCATCAAGACAGTCCACACACCCATAATCGTCATCCCGCCCGAGGGCGGTGTGATGCCGAGCTCGATCGTGATGTCGTTCGACTTCTCGGCTCCGTCCAGGCGCGCTGCGGAGGTGGCTCGGGCGATCCACGGTGTCTTCCACGGTCCGCTGCACCTGGTGCACTGCTACCTAGACGTCTGGGGCGAGTACACGGACCGCGGCGCCGTGGTCGGAGAAGCCGCAGAGAAGCGTCGTGAGGCGCTACGCCTCGGGCTCGACGAAATGCTTCAAACCGAAGCGAAGGAGCTTTTCTCGATCGACGCACAAGCGATCCAGACGCACCTAGTCACGGGAGACCCGACCGAGGGTATCCTCCGGGTCGCTGAGGAGGTCGGCGCGACGCTGATCTGCGCCGGCACGACGGGCAAGAGCGGCATCGAGCGCCTCCTCATCGGAAGCGTCGCTAGGCGGCTCCTTCAAGACGCCAAGGTGCCCCTGCTTCTCACCCACGACGATGGCTGAAAGCGCCGTGTCTTGAACGAGCGCTCGGACAGTGCATAACGGAAGCGTCATGGTCGAGCGGGTCATCGTAGTCGGGCTAGCGATCGCGCTGTTCGGCGGTTGCGACTGCGAGCCGAAGGGCCCACCTCAGCAGGAGGCAACGCCCGAGGTCTTTCAAGCCGTCATGAGAGACCACGCCGCGCTCTCGGTCGTGGCACGAAATGCTCTGATTCGGGGCGACCTCCCCGTCGCGCGGCAAGCGATGCGCAAGCTGGGCTTTTTCATGGAGCACGTCCCCTTCCCCAAACAAGGCAAGGAGTACGCGCGCATCACCCGGGAGCTCGCGGGCCAAGTGCGCGAAGCGGGCGACCTCGAAGAGGCATGCATGGCGTTTGCGCGGCTCTCGTACGCATGCGGGCAATGCCACCACGCCCTCGACGGTGGACCCCCAATGAAGCTCGACCCAACACCGGAAGGCCAAGACCTGACCATGCACATGCGACGTCACTATTGGGCGATCGAGCGGATGTGGGAGGCGCTATTGAGTGACTCGCCGGAGACCTTCCAAATGGCAGCCAGGATGCTCGCCGAGGCACCGCTGCACGGGTCACATGAGCCCGACAGGGAGAGCCACGCGGGCGCCACACGTCTCGGTTACGAGGTTCACGACCTTGCGTTCGCCGCCGCAGTCGAGGGCAAAGCACGTGAAGACGAATACGTGCCGAAGCCGGGGGAGCCGGTGGAGGGCAAACCGACCACACGAGGACAGGCGGAGATCTTCGGGCGCCTTCTATCGGCGTGCAACCAGTGCCATACGCTGGTCGACGTGAAACCGAATCTCACGCCCAAGGAGCGCAGAAGGGCAACGCCGTGAGCGGCCTACCCCACGCCCTGCTCCTTGGCGCTTGTCTTGTCGCGCTCGTGAGCAGTTGCGCGAGTGGCCGGGTACGCGGTGGGCAGGGCACCGAAATGCAACAAGCGCAAGAGTACCAGCCCAGTACAAAGGTGAATCCCCCCCAGGGCAATATCGACCGAACATCAGGACCGCTCGACCTGCCCACACCGCCCCCGGTACTCGAAATCGATCTCGAACGCCGTCGCCAACCAGTCGGACCCGGGCTCGAGCCTGAGCCGGAACCCGAACCGGGCCACCACCCAGAACAGCCACAATGAGATGTCCAAGCTCTGCTCTGCCGACGAAGCGGTCAACCACATCAACTCCAACCAACGCGTGTTCGTGCATGGAGGCGCCGCAACTCCCACCGGGCTGTTGGACGCCCTGGTCCGAGAAGCGAGCCGGCTTCGCGACGTCGAGCTAATCCACCTGCACACATCGGGGGAAGCGACCTACGCCAAGCCGGAATACGCACGCTCGTTTCGCGTGGCGAATCTGTTTGTCGGCCACAACATGCGCCGCTACGTCGACGGGGCCCGAGTCGACTACCTTCCCTGCTTTCTCTCCGAGATTCCCCAGTTGTTCCGTTCGGGACGGCGCGCGCTCGACGTCGCGCTCGTTCAGGTGTCGCCGCCCGACAAGCGCGGGTATTGCAGCCTCGGCGTGTCGGTCGACGTGGCCCGAGCGGCAGTGGACTCCGCAAAGATCGTGATCGCCCAGGTCAATCGTCACATGCCGCGGGTCCATGGCGACGGCTTCGTACACATCGACCAACTCGATTGGCTAGTCGAGCACGACGAGCCCCTCCCGGAGTTCCCCGCCCCGCGCCCCGGCGAGGCGGAGCAGGCGATTGGACATCATACGGCCGCGCTCGTGGAGGACGGGGCTACCCTTCAAATGGGCATTGGGGCGGTCCCCGACGCTGTCCTGGCCGCACTCAAGAGCCATCGTCACCTGGGTGTTCACACCGAGATGTGGTCCGACGGGTTGCTGCCTCTGCTCGAGTGCGGAGCCGTCGACAACAGCCGCAAAATAGTACACCCAGGCCGGACCGTGTCCGGCTTCGTCATGGGCACGCGTCGCGTGTATGACTACGTCGACGACAACCCGACTGTCGTCCAGTACGATATCGGGTACGTGAACCGGGTCGCGGTCATCAACCGGAACCCCAAGGTCACCGCGATCAATTCTGCGGTCGAAGTAGACCTCACCGGGCAGGTTTGCGCCGATTCCATCGGCCATCGCGTCATCTCCGGGGTCGGCGTACAAATGGATTTCATTCGTGGCGCGATGACCTCGGAGGGAGGCAAACCGATCATCGCGCTGACCAGTCGCACCCGAAAAGGTATCCCACGAATCGTGCCCACGCTGCGCCGGGGCGCCGGCGTCGTCACGACGCGAGCACACGTTCGCTTCATCATCACCGAGAATGGCGCCGTCGACCTCTATGGAAGAACACTCAACGAGCGCGCTCAATTGCTCATCTCGATTGCGCACCCCGACGACCAAGAAGCGCTCGAGCGCGCATGGTTCGACGAACGCGCCTAGAGGCGGCTCAGCTCATGACACGGGCGAAGTCCAAGCCGCCGACGATCCCGGTCACCCCACGGTCGTCCTCGATCAAGATGCGCCGCACGCTCATTCCAAGCGCCTGCTCTGCGGCGCGGCCTAGGCTCATTCGGGCGGGGAGAATCAAGATGCGGACGTTCATGGCATTTTCCACCGCTGTGCTCGGGGGCAGCCGGCGGGAGTCGAGAGCGCAGGCCTGGTCGAAGATGCCGATCGGGAAATCTTCCTCGACCACGACCAGGCCATGCTTGTTGGAGAGATCGAGCCGGTCGACCGCCAATGCGATGGATTCGTCCGCCCTGATCTTCACCACGGAGCCAGACGCTATCTCCGAGATCGGGGTCTTGAGACGCTTGTCGTGCACTGCACGCATGAGGTCGCGCGTGGAGACGACGCCCTCGGGCTTGCCGCCACTCGTCACGAAGACACGATGCACGCGTTCCTTTAGCATCAGCTTCGCGGCTTCTGCCAGGCCCGCCTCCAGCGAAACCTGAAGCGCAGGTGATTTCATGACCTCTTCAACGGGGCGATCTGGAACGCGAAACGTCTCGCCGTGGATGAATACCGCAGCGTGGAGAATATCCGTGCGAGAAACCACGCCCTTGAGCTGGCCGGCGTCGTCCACGACAGCGAGCGCGGACACGCCTTGATTGGAGAACAGAGCGTTCGCGGCGACCAAGCTTTCCCCGATACGAATCGTCTCGACAGGGCTGGTCATGTACTCGGTCACGGGCATTTCAAAGTTAGCCATCTCTCCTACCTCTTCGTGTCAGGCGCCCGGTGAGTGAGCGCCACGGTTCTCGAACACCCGCGCCCCCGCCTCGTGGGCCACCAAAATCCACGTCCGCGCCACCATCAAGGCTCCGTAGCCGGAAGTCAGGAGGCTGGCAACGAGGGAAGCGCTCGAAGCTCGATGATCTGCTTCGTGCCGTCCTGGGCAACGACCTCGACACTCGAGAGCCTCCCCGCCTCTTCGCGAACGTAGATTTCCTTCGGCCTAGGCACCCGGTGAGCGATGCTGGAAGTGGCTACCTCGAAAACCTCGCCATTCGAGTCGTAGCTCATCCCCAGCAGCACACCGTTCTCGGTCTCGAGCTGCACGCCGATATCGTCTCCCAAAATGGATACGCCGACCCGCATCGACGGGAGGCGCTTTGCAACCTCATCGAAGTATTGTCGCCATTTCGAAGGTTCTAGTTTCCGTGTCGTCATCGTCTCCTCCAAGATTGGGGTTCACACGAAGCAAACCCCGTGCCTACTCCGGCCCCCTAGTTCCGTGGGAAATTTGGGGAAAGGGGGCAAGCTGTGCGCAGATTGATCGCGGCACGATAGAATTGCGTGACAGCAGGCTTCGAGTCCGTGAGCGGAGCGTCCTTGCTTGGTATGCTAGTTGCCGCGCTACACGGAGTGTAATGGGAAACCTCAAAACAGATCTCGAGGCGGCAGGCTTCGAGCTGATCGAGACGCACATCTCCTGGGTCTTCCTGGGGGCGGCGGATGTGTTCAAGGTCAAGCGTCCGGTCGACTTGAGCTTCCTCGACTTCACCACCCTCGAGAAACGGCGGGAGGCCTGCGACGCGGAGCTGCGCCTCAACCGGCGACTCGCGCCCGAGGTCTATATCGATGTAATCCCGATCACCGTCAGCGCTTCGGGCGTCCACGCAATCGCAGGCGAAGGCACGGTAGTGGACTGGGCCGTACGCATGCGCCGTCTTGCGAGCGAGACACGTGCCGACGAGCTGCTGCAAGCCGGCCTCCTCGAGCCGAGGCACATCGACGAGCTCGCTGCCCACGTCGCGCGCTTTCACGAAGGTGCACGGTGCGACGCGGAGACGTCTCGACACGGAGACGCCGCCACCATTCGCTGCAACGTGAAGGAGAACTTCGAGCAGACTCGGGGCCTGATCGGCGATTACCTGAGCGCCGATCAAGCGCACGAGATCGAAGCCTGGCAACTCGGCATGCTCGGCAACGAAGGTCCCTTCATGGCGAGAGTCGACGCGAGCCGCGTTCGCGACGGGCACGGTGACCTGAGGCTCGAGCACGTCTACTTCGGGACAGACGGGTCGATCACGATCATCGATTGCATCGAGTTCAACGACCGCTTTCGCTACGGCGATGTCTGCGCAGACATCGCGTTCTTGTCGATGGATCTCGCGTGGCATGGGCGCGTGGACCTCGCGGAGCGATTTCTGGCTCGGTACGCTCGCGAGTCGAACGACTACGAGCTCTACTCAGTCGTCAATTTCTACGAGAGTTACCGCGCATTCGTCAGGGGCAAGGTTGCATCACTGCTGGCAGCAGACACCGAAGCGTCGCCTGGTGCGAGGG
>Ga0164320_10000157_pt1 | contig 19243 bp, 19 predicted proteins | sample GuaBasSediGuay11_FD_113736 | JGI IMG/M metagenome (GOLD analysis project Ga0164320, IMG submission 113736) | Subseafloor sediment microbial communities from Guaymas Basin, Gulf of California, Mexico - Guay11, Core 4567-28, 0-3 cm | ecosystem: Environmental > Aquatic > Marine > Hydrothermal...
ACGACGCTACCGCCAGCGGCGGTTGAGCAGCGCTGGTCTGGCTCGGACGCGCCATCGAGTATGACTGTTTCGTCACTCACGGCGCACGGGCTCCCTGCACCAGGCACAGAAATTCCAAAACTCTTTGGCTATGCCCCACTTGCACGCTTTGCAGGAGTGGCGACTGCCGCTGAGCTTCCATGGCCGATGCACCTTGCCACGGCACCACGGGCAATAGCGCATAAAGGGAATTAACAGACCGCGACAACGCTTGTTGCTGCAACGTGCTGTGTAGCGCTTATCCGGATAACGGCGATGGGTTTCTTCGACGAATCCAGGACCGTAGCACCACGGGCAATAATTCCAGTCGTTCTTGACGCCGCGCTCGCAACGTGGGCAGGTTGCCGGCAACGAAGACTCAGAGCCACGGGCGGGATGGTCAAAACCGCACCACGGGCAATCTTGCATACTCTCCGCCACTGGGCCCTCACAGCGACGACACTGGTGGCTGGTTCCCAGGACCTTGCGGTATTTTCTCTGGAATTCGCGCCATTGCTGCTGTCGCCAGGACGAACCGCTACGGCTACCGACCTTTGCTTTGGCACGTTTTTGCCGCCTGGCATGACTGCTCAGTCGTTCGAACTCCGCCTGCATTTGCATCGCATTGCGATAGCGTTTCGCCGGATCCAGTTGAATAGCTTTTCTGAGAACCTCGGCAATTTCCGGGCGAACGCGGGACTTCAAGCGGTCATTCCCCACCATCGGCCAATTGAACGGCCACTCGGGTAACTTGCCGGAAAACAGTCGATACAGGACCAGGCCCATCGAAAAGACATCTGACTGAAACTTGGGCCGGCCCATGGCCTGCTCAGGCGCGATGTAATCGATCGTTCCGGAGCCGGACGCCTTCAGCGTTCGCAAACTTATTTTCGCGAAACCGAAATCGGCGAGCTTGAGCTGGTTTCCTGGAAACAGAATGAAGTTTTCGGGCTTGATATCGCAGTGAATGATCTTGTGCTCATGCGCATGAGCCAATGCGGCGAGCGCCTGGCTTGCCAGTTCCATCGCTCGAGCCGTCGACATGCGCCGTTCGATACGCTCTGCCAGCGACTCATCGCCCAATTCCATAGCGATCACGAAATGATCGTCGATGTAGCTCGCGTTCAGTACCGAGAGAATGTTCGGATGCGTAAGCTTTGCGGCCACCTGTACTTCATGCAGAAACTCATCTTCCCCCGTGTGGTCCCCGGACTTGGGAATTTTCAGTGCTACGCGAGTTTTATGGATCGCGTCAAAAGCACGATAGACATCGGCCAGCGGCCCCGACGCAATGCGCCCGAGAATCCGGTACTTGCCAATTTTTTGCCGCGTTCTGAGCACGTCTATTCCCCTGACCTTACGCGCGCGATGGCAATCGCCCAGCCACGGACCCAGTGCGCACGTTGTTCATCCGACATCGCGGGTCCGAACAGCCCATCTCGCTGCCACTTCCCTGCGATGTTGGCGATCGAATCGATGACACCGCTTTGCAATCCGGCGAGATAAGCCGCGCCCAACACCGTTGACTCTACATCGACGGGGCGTTCGATCGAGATGTTGAGAATGTCGGCGAGAAATTGAAGGAACCAGGCATTCGCCACCATGCCACCATCGACGCGAATAACCGACGGCACAATACCGTCTTCCGCCATCGCATCGATCAGATCACGGGTTTGATAGGCGATCGCCTGCAGGGTCGCCGTTACGATTTGATTGCGACCGCTACCACGAGTCAGGCCGAGTATTGCGCCGCGCGCGCGCGGGTCCCAGTGTGGCGCACCCAGCCCGGCAAACGCCGGCACCACGTGGACATCGTCGACAATACCGGTGACCTTGGCGATAGCCTCCGACTCCGCCGCCGAGTCGATGATCTGCAACTCATCACGTAACCATTGCATCGCAGACCCGGCGACGAAAACGCTTCCTTCCAGGCCGTACGTCACTTTGCCGTTTATGCGGCTCGCCACCGTAGTCAGTAACTGGTTTTCGGACACAAGCGCCTGCTCGCCTGTATTGGCGATGACGAAACAACCCGTGCCATAGGTACTCTTCGTCATTCCCGCTTCGATGCCGGCCTGACCGATCAGCGCTGCCTGCTGATCGCCTGCAATGCCTCGTATCGGAATCTCACCACCCGCAATGTCGCTGTCGCATACGCCATATTCGGCGGCGCAATCCAGCACAACAGGAAGTAGTTCGTGCGGAATGCCAAACAGCTTGAGCAGCTCGTCATCCCACGACTGCGTGTGAATATTGAATAACAAGGTCCGCGACGCATTACTCGCGTCGGTAGCATGTTCGCGCCCACCTGTCAGACGCCAGAGTAAGAAGCTGTCTACAGTTCCGAATGCGAGTTCGCCCGCGTGAGCCCGTTCGCGCACGCCGTCGACGTTGTCGAGAATCCAGGCAATCTTGGTCGCCGAGAAATACGGATCAAGGCGCAATCCTGTCTTGGTAATGACAGCTGCCTCGGCACCGCCCTCTTTGAGTTGTTCGCAGTACGACGCCGTGCGACGGTCCTGCCAGACGATTGCGTTGTAAACGCATTCACCGGTTTTGCGATCCCAGAGCAGCGTTGTCTCTCGCTGATTCGTGATTCCGATCGCAGTGATATCCGCTGCGCCGGCATCCGCTTTGCGCATCGCTCGTCGCATGACATCCTGGACGGAGACCCAGATCGCTTCCGGATCGTGTTCTACCCATCCTGGCTGGGGATAGATCTGTGCGAATTCCTGATGTGCACTCGCCACAATTGCAAATGAATGGTCATAGATCAGTGTGCGGCTGCTACTGGTGCCCTGATCGATAGCGAGCAAGAACTGTCCGCTCATTGCGCACCGTTCCTGATACTGAAGATCGGTTCTTGCACGCCCATCTGGCGCCCGGCATCCTGCGGGTACGGCCAGTCACCCTGGGCATTCGCTACTTTAGTGATATCGGCAAGTATCTGTGGCGACCAGGGAGCGACACGGCGTGTTTCAAGATCCACGTGTAGAGTCATCCACTCGGCGGTGGCGGCAAGGTACCTACCCTCGGCGTGATACAGGCGCTGAAACTGGTGAATGCGCTTTTCGTCAAAGGCCAGGATTTGCGCGGTCACAATAAACGGATCGTCCAGATTGAGTTCGCGTTTGTAGCTGATGTGCGCTTCAACGGCAAAGGTTGAGCTCCTCATCTCGCGAACATGCTCTTCGGTGATACCGAATTCAATCCACAGAGAGTCAACGCCCTGATCAAACGCCAGTACGTAATACGCCACATTCATGTGATCGTTGAAATCGATCCAGTCGGGAAGGACACGCCCACGGCCGACCTCAACACCAATGATATCGGTGTCCGTCATTAACGCTTCATCCTAGGCTTCGCTGAGTTCCGCAATATTCCGGAAGTTCTCGAGCGCTTCGGGATTCGCCAGCGCTTCGGTGTTCTTAACGCTTTCTCCATGCACGACGGAGCGTACTGCAAGTTCGACAATTTTGCCGCTTTTCGTCCGCGGAATATCGCTGACAGCGACGATCTTTGCCGGGACATGCCTTGGAGTCGTATTGCTTCGAATGACGGTCCGAATCTGATTGCGCAACTCATCGTCGAAAACGACGTCTGGCCGCAACACGACGAACAGGATAACTCGCACATCGTCATCCCAGTCCTGACCGACAGCGATACTCTCTATGACCTCGCCGAGCTTCTCGACCTGCCGATAGATCTCGGCCGTGCCAATGCGGACGCCACCTGGATTAAGTACGGCATCGGAACGTCCGTAGATGATCAGTCCTTCATTGGCGCTCAATTCGGCGAAATCTCCATGCGCCCAGATGCCCGGGAATCGTTCGAAGTAAGCGGCTCGATATCGCGAGTGATCTTCGTCATTCCAGAAACTGACTGGCGCAGATGGAAACGGCCTGGTGCATACCAGCTCACCGTGTTGCTCAACGACTGCCTTGCCTGAGTCGTCGAAAATCTCGACTGCCATACCAAGGCCGCGGCACTGGATCTCGCCGCGGCGTACCGGGAGGAGCGGATTGCCCAGGACGAAACAACTCAGAATGTCGGTGCCACCAGCTATAGACGAGAGCTGCAGATCGTCGCCAATCGCATCGTATACAAAGTCGAAGCTTTCGGGCGCGAGCGGTGAGCCAGTCGACAAAATCGCCCGCAGGTCCGGCAACTGATAGTCGTCCTTCGGACGAACACCCGCCTTCTCGAGTGCTGATATGTACTTCGCGCTGGTGCCGAAAACCGTTACGCGTTCGCGTTCCGCCATTTTCCAGAGGACATGGCCGTTATCGAAGAACGGCGAACCATCGTAGAGAATCAGGGTAGCGCCCGAGGCCAGGCCATTAACCAGCCAGTTCCACATCATCCAGCCACACGACGTGAAATAGAACAGGCGATCCGCGGCCGAGATGTCCGTGTGCAGGACGTGCTCTTTGAGCAGCTGCAGCAATGAACCGCCATGGCCGTGCACGATACATTTCGGCACTCCGGTTGTGCCAGACGAGTACATGATGAACAACGGGTGATTGAACTCGACTGACTGGAAATCCAGCGCCGCTTCGGCAGAACCGAACTCGCCCCATGTCGTAGCGTTCGTGATCGGCGTTGGCGCCACGTCGGCGCCGAGAAATGACACAAGGACACACACCTCAATGCTCGGGAGCGCGTCGACGATTCCGGCAACGACTGGCAGCGAATCAATGGTCTTGCCGTTATAAAAGTAACCATTCGTGGCGAACAGCACCTTCGGCTCGATCTGGCCGAAGCGATCAACGACGCCGCTGACACCGAAGTCCGGCGAACAGGATGACCAGATAGCGCCAATACTGGCGGTGGCCAACATCGCAATGATCGCCTCCGGACAGTTTGGCAAGAAACCCGCCACCCGGTCGCCCTTGACGATGCCGGCAGCTCGCAGCCCGGCAGCGATTTTCGCAACCTCTTGCTGTAGTTGATCGAAGCTCAGCTCACGTCGACTGCCATCTTCGCCACAAAAGACGATGGCCGGAAGATCTCCGCGATGGCGCAGCAAGTGCTCTGCAAAATTGAGTTTGCTTCCCGAGAACCACCCCGCATCCATAATATTGTCGGGTCGGGCGAGAGTTACATCTGCAGGCTTATCAAAACGCACATCGCAGAAGTCGCACAGAGCTTCCCAGAAGGCCGGCGAATCATCAATCGACCAACGGTAAAGATCGGCGTAACCCTCATGTCCTTGTTCACGCATGAATCGATACATGGACGATGCCTGCGCGCGCTCCGTGCTCGGTTTCCACACAATCGGGTTTTCGGACATCTCTTGAGCTGCCTGTTATTGTTGCTCTGTCAGTATCCACATAAGCTGCCGTCTGTCCATGCGTGAAACTCCTATCTCCATGCACGCTATTTCGATTAGCGAACCGGGTCCGCCGGGCGTGTTGCAGACGGTATCCGAACCCGTCCCCGCACCCGCCGAAAACGACGTCCTAATCAGGGTCGCTGCCGCTGGGGTAAATCGCCCGGACGTGTTGCAGCGACAAGGCCTCTATCCGCTGCCGCCCGACGCCAGCCCATTACCAGGACTGGAAATCTCCGGCGAAGTCGTCGCTACGGGCGCTGCAGTTACGCGCTGGAATGTAGGCGATTCGGTCATGGCACTGACGCACGGCGGCGGTTATGCCGAATACTGCCGCGTTCATGAAACGCACTGCCTCGCGGTTCCGGGCCCGCTAACGATGGTCGAGGCTGCCGCGGTACCGGAGACCTATTTCACGGTTTGGTACAACGTCTTCATGCGCGGACGCTTAACTGCTGGCGAGACGTTTCTCGTCCATGGTGGGTCGAGCGGAATCGGGACTACCGCGATCCAACTGGCCAAGGCGTTCGGCTGCACCGTACTGACTACAGCGGGAAGCGATGAGAAATGCCGGTTCTGTGAAGACCTGGGTGCCGACAAGGCGATCAATTACAACACCGAAGACTGGCAACAGGTCGTCAAGGACTTTACCGATGGCCGCGGTGTCGACGTGCTGCTCGATATTGTTGCCGGGCCATACATGCAGAAGAATCTGGACAGCATGGCGCTCGAAGGTCGCTACGTGATCATTGCATTTTTGCAGGGTCCCAAAGCTGAACTCAACATGCGCATTGTTCTGGGCAGGCGTTTGACGATTACCGGTTCAACCTTGCGGCCACAGACTGTCGAAGAAAAGGCGGCGATTGCCAGCGGGGTCACCGAACACGTTCTGCCGTTACTTGAATCCGGCCAGGTAAAACCGATCATTGACACGACAATGCCACTCGAAGAAGTCGCTGCTGCGCATACGTTGATGGAAAGCAGCCGTCATATGGGCAAGATCGTACTAACAGTTAGCTAGAACGGCACACCAACAGACTTGCATAGGAATCGCATGAACGGGTCGGCCGCTTTGAACGCAGTTTCCACCCTGCGTTGAAACTGCGGACTCAGGCAGTCGTTCCGGTCCATATTCTTGACGCCCATGAAACTTTTACGTTTGATGTCTTCGATCAGTTCGTGATTTTTGTCGAAACCGCGCGGTGGTCGTGACAACGCCTCACCACCGAGCTTGAAGTGACGCTGAAATCCCTTGTCTCCGACTGCGCGTCGCCACTCAGCCGGCTTCGCTGCAATTCTCTCGCGAATCCCGCGCAGCGGATCCGATTCGGGGCGCCACATACCAACCCCAATGAACACCTGCTCCGGATCGATGTGCACGTAGTAGCCCGGCGCGTGCACATTCTTCGCAAGTTCGTGGCGAAACTGAATGCCAATGTTGGTTTTGTAAGGCAGCTTGTTCTTGGAAAAGCGAGTGTCACGATACACACGCATTAGCGAACCACCAATGCGTGTGGCCTGCGCAACAAAATGCGGCGCAATATCATGCAATGGGTCGTGCATTGAATGTATGAACCGAAGCGCAACGTCGAGAACCTGTTCTTCGTAACGAGTTTTGTTTTCCTTAAACCACTCGCGATTGTTGTTAGCAGATAATTCGTCGAGGAAGGACAGTGTCTGCGGCTCAAACCTCGCGTAACGCGGTTCCGCCATCAGCCAATGCCTTCGTCAGAATCTGATTGCGGATGTGGAAACATGTCGGACTCGTCCTCGCCCTCACGAGGTGCAAGACAAACAAAGTCCTTCTCGACGAGAATCGTGGTCTTCTCGCCGTCGTTGAGCAGTTGCTCGCCCTCAATGGACACCTGGTCTGTAGCTGCCCAGGCCAACACAGTCGATTCGGGAAGGCGCACCGTCATGATGCTGTCAGATAGAAAAGCGCCTGGAGTGACACTGGCAGGGCTGCTCTCAAGCACGTACTGAAAGTCACGGCCGCCCGGGAATTCGGTGCGAGCACTGACGATACCTTCACTTCGCAGGGTCTCGACCTCGCCACGCGTTAGTCGCAAACGTACTGAATTGTCACGAATTCTGAGTTTCACGGAATATTTTCTTTATTATCGGCCTTCTATTAAATCACGAATGACTCGGCAGGAGTGCACGTTGATTATTGACCCCTGGTTCTATGCCGCCGCAATACCGGCTGTGTTGTTGTATGCGATTTCCAAAGGTGGCTTCGGTGGCGGCCTCGGTGTCATTGCCGTGCCACTCATGGCGCTGGTTATTTCACCGGTGCAGGCCGCCGCCATTCTGCTGCCAGTTCTTTGTGCTATGGATATTGTTGCTCTGTGGAAGTTTCGCGGCAAATGGGTTTGGCCCGAGCTGAAAGTCCTATTGCCGGCTTCGCTGATCGGCATACTCATCGGCACGCTGCTGTTTGAATATATGAGCGCCTCGGTCGTCCGTCTGATCGTCGGGGTGGTCGCAGTAACGTTCACAATGCATTTCTGGATTAGCAAGCGCCGTTCTGGCAACAAGGAGCTTGCGGACTTCCCACAGTCTTACGGAATTATCGGCGCAACTGTCGCCGGTTTTACGAGCTTTATCGCGCATTCCGGTGCACCGCCCATCAATATGTACCTGTTGCGACGGCCACTCAATCGCACCGATTTTGCCGCCACGATGGTCGTCTTTTTCGCCGTTGCGAACTACGTCAAGCTCGTGCCTTACGCCTGGTTAGGGCAATTCGACACCGAAAATCTCGCAACATCAGCAGCGTTGGTGTTCCTCGCGCCAATTGGTGTTTTGATCGGCGTGTCGTTGCACAAGCGTGTCAGCGATCGTTTCTTCTTCGCGTTTGTCTATTTGTTGTTATTTGTCGTTGGCGTAAAGCTGGTGTACGACGGCCTTACCGGACTTCTCTAATTTGCCGACAAAGACTCGAGCAGTGCGGCGACGTTTTGGTCATTGGGGAATTGTTCCGCGAGAACCTTAGCGATTTCGGCGGCTCTCTCCATGTTACCCAGGTCTCTTTGCATCGTCGCAAGTGCCCAGGAAATGTCATAGTGATCAGGGAAATCACTGCGCGCCTGTTCGAGAATGGCAGTCGCTTCGTCAGCCTGTCCCATTGAATTCAACGCCACCGCGAGCACATAGGTAAAGCGACTGACTTCAGGCTCAAGCCGAACGGCTTCCCGCAGTTCCAGCAACGCCTCGTCGGCTCGCCCATTGCGAACCAGCAACAGCCCGAGCGAATGTCTCATCGCCGCGAAATCAGGATTCATCTGTAACGCTTGCAGGTTGTACTCAAGTGCCTTTTCAATGTTGCCCAGGTCAGCCTCAAACCGGGAAAGCGCGGCGAATGCTTCGGGCCGGCTCGCGACAGCAAATTGCGCCGCACGAAACTCCTCCGCTGCAGCCTCGAATGCGGCATTAGCAGACGCCGGTAAGTACTGGCGATACGCCGCAAGCAAACCAGCCGCTTCAATTCGTACACTGCGGACTGCGTCTTCAAGCGGCGGGACGGCCAACTGCAATTGCTGCTGCGGAGGCAATGCCCGGGCGGATTGCAATGCCGCCATTCTGACGAGTGGGTCCGCGTTATTCACCGCACTTTCGATCTCGGCTGCGCTCTCTTGAGAAAGTGGTACTGGCAGCATGGTTAATGCCGTGGCTCGCACAATCCCCGACACTGGATTGTCGTTCAACGTGGCTGCGGCACCCCACCACTCATCGGCCCTGGCCGCCACCCCCTCTGTGCCCCGATCAGCGTGGCAGTTGTCGCAGGCGTTCGGCGTATCGCCAAGCAGACTTAGTTCGGGCCGAGGAATGCGCATGCTGTGATCGCGCCGCGCGTCGACACCCATGTAAATCCGTGACGGCATGTGACAGTCCACGCAGGCCACCTGATCCGCGTCGTGTTTGTGGTGGTTCGGCACTGCGAATTTTGTCGGCAAATGACATTGTGAACAAACGTCACTCGGCTCACCGCCTGTTACAAGTTGTAGAGAGTGCGGGTTATGGCAATCGCTGCAGGTAACGCCGGCCTGATACATGCGGCTTTGAATAAACGATCCGTACACGTAAACCTCATCACGAATCTGCCCGTCGGCGAAGTACAGCGGGTCTTGAAGCAGCGCCGGACGATGCGTGTCGGCCAGGGGCCTGCCATATTCGTACTCTGCCGTAATCACACCGCGGCGCGAATGACATCGACCGCAAGATTCCGGTTGCTGCGGTGGGTGCATTGCCAATTGACTGCGCTCCGCGATGCCGGTCTCCAGGTTCATCTGCCAGACGGCTCGGCCGTGGTCATCCAGGTCAACGCCCAGTTCGGAGTTATTGCCAAGAGTTCCAGCTTGCGCGCTGGCAACGTGCTTCGATGCCGGTCCGTGGCACGCCTCGCAAGCAACATTGATCTCGGACCAGGTTGTGTCAAAACTGTCCTGCGCAACATCGTAGTTCACGGCAAGATCTGTCGAGTGACACTCGGCGCACATGTAATTCCAGTTCTGATAACGCCCGGTCCAGTGCAACTCGTCCCCCGGTCCGATGTATTCATCAGGATAGAGGTGGTACCAGCGCTGGCCACCAATACTTTCGTCGCGTGTATCCCACGCGAACGGCAAGGACTGCAGCCTGCCGCCCGGAAATTCCACCAGGTATTGCTGCAGAGGCTCGACACCGAAGACATATGCAACGACGAAGTCTTCTGTTTCCCCTGCTGCATTCTCAGTGCGAACAACAAAAGCGTCTTTGTCGCGAAAAAAGCTCGTCTGAGTGTTGTAGTACTCGAAGGAAGCGGCGTTGAAGTTACCGAGCACCGTAGAGTTATCAGCGACCTGCATCGCGAGGTCGTGGTGTGATCCTTGCCAGTCCGTAAACTGCGCCTCGTGACAGCTGCTGCACGCGGCGCTGCCAACAAAAACCGGATCAGATGACGTAGCAGCAGGTGTTGCCGGAGCCGGCGCTTCATTACACGCAGACAGCAGCAACACGCTGCCGAACAAGATCAGTCGGAAACGAAGGTGCACTAAATAGAAGCTCTGGTCGAACAGCCAGTCGTTACTACTCGGCGATGACGTTCTCGGCTTGCGGGCCTTTTTGCCCTTGCGTCACTTCCATCGTAACTTTTTGACCTTCTTTCAGGGTCTTGAAGCCTTCCATCTGAATCGCACTGTGGTGGACGAATACATCCTGGCCACCTTCCTGCTCGACAAAGCCGAAACCTTTATCGTCGTTGAACCACTTGACGGTACCCGTAACTCTTTCGCCTGACATATCTACCTCTTTACAAAAACACCGCTTGAAGGCGGATCGGTCGCCTGCTCTTCATTGCAGACTGCGCCGATACTACCCGGATTCCAGAGCTGGTGCGACCATTGACGCACCGACCTTATGCCCTGTAGCGTGCGACATTGTTGATCAAACGTTGAAACACTTATGCCAAATTCTTCCTACGAGCTGACAGTTCAGAGCCCGACCGCCCGCGACACGACAACGGCCTGGCTGCAACTCGGACTGGTGTCGCTGGTAGCGGCAGGTGTTTTTTCGATACTGCTCGTACTCGCTCGCACGCCTGTCGTGCAGGAACTCATACCGCTGATCGATTTTTTTCGGGTCGCGCTTGTCGTACACGTTACCTTGTCAGTACTGATCTGGTTGTTGTGCATTTCTGCGGCAGCCTGGAGTTTAAGTACAGCAACTGACAGACCGACGTGGGACCGCTTATCTTTTTGGACCGCCGCGATTGGCACGGCCATCATTATCGTTTCGCCATTCGCCGGAGCCGGCAACCCACAGATGAGCAACTATGTGCCGGTACTACATCACCCATTGTTCTTCGCCGGCCTGTTGCTGTTCGCCGCAGGTATTTGTAGCCATCTGATTCGGACGGTAGTCACCAGAAACCGCCTTGCTACACAACTCAGCGGCACCGATGCGCTGCAGACCGGTATCACCTTGTCGACAATGCTGACGGCTCTTGCGTTTGTCGCAGTGTTTGCGTCCTGGCGTGGTATTCCGAGCGATATGGGTGGCCAGATTTATTTCGAGTTTCTGTTTTGGGGCGGCGGCCACGTCATGCAGTTTAGCTACACCCTGCTAATGATGATCGCCTGGGTCGTGTTGGCATATGCGAGCTCAGCCCGCTTTGAATTAACGCCGCGGCTCACTCTTGTGTTTCAGGTGTTTCTCGCATTGCCCGTCATCACAGTGCCGTTTCTTTACTTTGCACACGACGTGATCAGCGCGGGCCATCGACTCGCGTTTACCGAGCTCATGAAATACGGCGGACTCTCCTGTCTCCCACTCGGTTTGGCGGTTGCAGCCAGTCTGTGGAAGTCCGGGAAACCGTCAGGCGAAGGCCGCTACCTGCGCGCGGCGCTAGTCAGCTCGCTGCTGCTGTTTGCGGTCGGTGGCGTGCTCGGATTTATGATCGCCGGGCTCGATATTGTGATACCGGCGCATTACCACGGCGCAACTGTCGGTGTGACCATAGCGTTCATGGGGCTTACCTACTACTTGTTGCCGAGACTTGGTTTTGGACCATTGCCCGAACGTATGGCCACGTGGCAACCCTATCTCTACGGCGGCGGCCAGTTTATGCACATTGTTGGTCTTGCCTGGACCGGTGGCTACGGCGTACAGCGCAAGACGGCTGGCGTGGCTCAGGGCCTCGAAGGGTTCGGTCAGGTAACCGGTATGGGGTTGATGGGGCTCGGTGGGCTAATATCGGTAATCGGCGGCTTACTGTTTCTGATCGTCGCCTGGAAATCGATGCGTAACAGAGTTCGGTAATATGCAAATCATTGTATTCACTCTCAATGCAATCGTCATTTACTTTCTTGCTGACTGGATTGTCCACATGATCGAAGCTCGCCGCGGCGAAGTACTGAAGCAACGGCAGGTGATTTTCTTCGCCGTGTTCCTGGTACTCGCACTGACCTCGTTTCAACTACTAAAGAATTTTCTCGCAGGTTAGTTCCTGTGAACGGCCGCTATTGGCCGAAAGCAGCCACTCAACCAAGGGCGTTTTCAACAAAACGCAGTAGCTTGGTAATCGAGGTCGACCAGCCTCGGTCTCAAATCTAATCGCCGAGACGACCTTTTTCGTTCTTCTTGGCTTTCTTCGCGGCCTTTTTCTCTTTCTTCGTCATAGCCGGCTTTTTCTTGGTCTCTTTCTTACTTCTCTGTTCCTTGCTCACGATTTTTCCTTCTCTTGCGCGGGACTAATAACTACTAGGTCTTCTTCTCTCTGTTACGTTTTTTCCAGTACCGCTCGTTAAGTTGGTCGACAATCTCCTCCACCGCGCTCGTAACGTCCTTGCGACTCCCTTGTCGGCAGCCGTGAACAGTATTGGCACCGTCAAAGGCGATCACATAGTCATACCAGTTAGAACCTTCGGCGCTGCTCGGGGCCTCTGCCCTCTGGATTGACACGATTTCATAAGATTGTCCCATTGCGTTTCGCCGTTTCCCGACGCTCCTTGTCTACCACTGATTGCTGGATCAACTACTAATCTACTCCGATAGTGCAGATCTAATCCATACGATTGACTACTCACGACCTAGAATACACGTTAGGTACAAGCCCCGATTGACTAATTCCTGCCTACCGCCCGACTATTCCTTAACAGCGGCCTTACGTCAAAGCTGTCATTCAAAAAGGGGCCGATATGAGTTCATTTCGAAAAAACTTCGCAATATTGGTGCTTTTAGCGGGATTCGTGACAACCGAGTCACTTGCGCAGGGAAACCCGGATAACACTCCTGAGAAAGTGCAGACCGACAAGATTGACGAGGTTGTGGTGATGAGCCCGCGATCATTGACTACTCTGCGCCGGGAATTAATTGCGGCGGAAGATGACATGTACGCGATATTCAACTCACTCAATACTGATGACGACTACGACATCATTTGCAAAAAAGAGGCCAGGGTTGGAAGCCAGTTTCGGTATCGGGTCTGTAAAACAAAGATTCAAGTTGATAAAGCTTCTGAAGCTGCGAAAGACTTCCATGACGAGCGCGGGCCTCAAGGCATAAATCTGAATATGCAAAAGCATGGCGATATCCTGCGAGAAAAGATGCGCGCTCTGGCGGCAGAAAACCCGCAGTTTCTTGATGCATTGAGGAAGCGACGAGCGTTACAGCAGGAGTATGAATTGCGGCAAGAACAAGAGTCTCAGTGATCCAATTTGCCATGCAAGCGTGCATCAAACGTCGAAAAGTGTTTACCGAACCAGCTTGAGAGATTCGCCTCAAGCAACGCAAGACCTTTCTCTGTGTCTTCGAATGACGCATCCATCATGTCGAGTATCTGATCGAGCAATGCTTCGTGGTCATTCTTGTGTTCGACGTACTCTTCGTAGCCTGCCTCACGCATGATGCGTTCTTCCAGGGCGAAATGACTCGAAATTGTGCTGTGGACCTCGCCGAGAAAATCCTCAATTGCATCGGCGTCACGACGTCCTTCAAGCTCCGCATAGACCGTGTTGATCAGCTCAATCATTTCACGATGCTCGGTATCCATTGAGTCGATACCTACCGAATACTCCGCCTTCCATTCCAAGTAACTCATCGTAAGCTCACCTGATATCAAACCTCTGGTTCCTCTCGTCGAAACGAATCACGACATTGCGACCCGCCACAACATCGATCGTTACACTTTGTTCGTAATCAAAACCCTGCTCGCCGCCGCTGTCATTCATTCCCACAAACAGGTCGTGCCGGCCAATAGCAACGACGACGCGTTGATAGACGTTCGACTTGCCGTCTGACCAAATGCCGCTAGGCAGCAAGACGTCGCTGTACAAAAGCTCTGTTCCCGAACGCAACTCCACGCGCAGCGGATGTCTTTCCCGAGGGCACTCGGTGGGCTTACGCATGTTCGGCGGCAACGCGTTCAACTCTTCCTGGGTCAACTTGCGACATTCACCAACGCGATCACCCGCGTGTACGAACGCGATCGAAATAAGCGCTCGATCGTCGGCAACCAGTTCATAACGTGGCCACACAGACAATATGCCGACAACTACGGCGAAAACGGTATAGGCAAGTATTTCGCCAACGACCTTCATAGTGTGTCACCGAAACGTCGGTAAGCCGCGAGCGCATTTTTTGAATCGCACCAGGGCGATTGCCACGCGCACGCTATCTTGTCCGAGCTGACTCGCTGCCGCAGACGCGGGTCCCGCTCTCTGGCGAGACGTTGTTCGGTCCATTCCGCGCCATGGCGGTAGTTGCAGTTACCGTCCTCGCAACCGAGGAGGAAGACGCCATCGGCGTGGTTCCGACTCAGAACGAAATCAACAAACGCGGGCGGCAGTTGGCCCATGCAGGCCACTTCCACAACAGCCGCACCTGCTTTTCGCAGTTCCTTTACTGACCGTTCGCCGGAACACCCGAAGGCCATAATTCGCTGCCCGCCATCAAGTGTCTCGCCCACCTCGCGAATCGCCGCTCTGATGTCTGCCGCGGGCCGTTCCGGCAGGTCGATGCCCGGCACCAGCTCACTGCGCGTCCGAAACGGCGTCGCGGTTGGACACGCACCGACACAGATACCGCAACTGATACACAAGCCCTCATCTACTACCGCCTCGTGCTCGTAGCTTTGTCCGTCACTGCGCGGCAAGAGTTGCAAGGCACAGAAAGCGCAGTCATCGACACAGCGTTGACAGCCGTTGCAATTATCAAGGCTGACAACTGCCACCGGCCTTTTCCTTGCCGGCGGTAACCATGGCGCGATCATGATCAAACTGCTGATGCCAACCAGCAATAGCCACACCGCACCGGGCGACCATTTCTGTACGAGCGGGTAAACGTGCAGATAATACCAGTCAAATTTCAACATCTGCGGCGTCATCGCGAGGTTTGCTTTCTCGTGACTAACCGCCGGAAATACGGCCGACAAGACCAGCATGCATATGAGCGTCGCAGCCATCATGCGTTTCGGTGGATTGATGCGTGGCCCATTCAGACGAAAAACGTGCAACCAGATACCGAAAACCAGGAATATGGGCAGACCGATCAAATGCAGGAATGCCATCAACGTAAAAAAGCGATCGCTCAGCAAATCATCGCTAAGAAAATTTCCTGCCATCGAATCGGTAAAGATGGGAATCCGGTCCAGCAACTCTGCAGAGTTGATCGCCACGTACTGCGCCAGTTCGTCCCAAACCAGCCAGTAGCCCGTGATGCCGAGAGGGAAGATCATCCAGATCAGCGGAATTCCCGTGATCCAGTTGAACCAACGGTTGCGGCGGTAGCGATCAAATACAAATTCTTTGACGATGTGCACGAGTATCGTGATGATGACCGCGTCGGATGCGTAGCGATGCAGGCTGCGCATGATCCCGCCCAAATACCATTGTTGATTCGTCAGATACTCGACGGATTCAAAAGCACCGTTAACGCTGGTACGAAAGAAGATCAGCAGCCAGATACCGCTAATCAGCACAATCCACAACAAGTAGATCGTCAGCGCACCAAGGTGATTTAGTGGATTTTCGTCATGCTCAAATGCCCGCGACAGTGGTCTGCGCAAGACTTCGAAGCCGGCGCGTCCGGCCCTTTGGATCGACGCCAGCATTAAGATCGTTTTGAGCGGCGCGCGAGCCGAATCTCCCGGAACAGGTAGATAATCACTGCAAGTACAACTGAAAATCCGGCGAACATCGTGAAGAACAGTGAATTGTCGAATTCGTAACGACCGCTGTTAGCATCATAGACCGTACAAAACAGGCGGATACGATCGAACAAGCTTGATGCGATGCTGCGCCCGGACTCAGGACGATTGAACACCAGCTCTTTGAGCGGCTCAACCAGCCAGGGCAACTCGAACGTGACGCCGTACACCTGCCGATAAACAGTGCCGTCGCGGTCGATTACCGTTGATTGATTCAGATGATCGAAACCGCGTGGGGTCGGAAAAAATATGAAGCCGAGATCATTGCTTATCTGTTCGATGGTTTCCGCCGGTGCACTCAGAAACTTCCAGTTCCGTGCGTCGACGCCCTGCTCCCGAGCAAATGTAGCCATTGCTTCGGGCGAGTCGTTGGCCGCATCGAAACCGATCGTAACAACGTCAAAACTATCCGCACCAAGGGCATCACGAGCCGCGCGAACCGAGTTGGCCAGGTGCTTGGTTGTCATCGGGCATACGTGATGACACGACGAAAAAATCATGCTGATCACGAGCGGCCTGCCGGCGTAGTCCTCGCGCAGGCGCACCGTATTGCCATCGCGATCCGTGAGCTCGTAGTCACCAATCGTGCCGCCGACAGCAGCCTGCGATATTTCGAGCGCGGCATCGGGGTCGTAACGTTCATCCGTCTGCGCTTGCAGAAACGCAAGCGGCGCCAAGGCCACCAAGCCCAGCAGTACTTTGATTGTCACGTTGTTCATGGTGTGGACTATACGGCAACAAGACGAAAAAAAGGGGCGAGCATCCTGCTCGCCCCGTCGATATGGCCTCGTCGGCTTGTGGGGGTTATGACATTGGCCAAACCGAGGCCAGGTACTTCCAGTTAACTGCGTAATACAAGACAAACACGACCAGGAAGAAGATCGCCAGCAGGAAGGTTCCAGGAGCTGCAAAGCCCCATTTTCCTGCCGCTGCGTGACCGCCTTCCGGGATCAGAATTGGCTCCGCTTTGCTAGCACGCGTAAACGTAAATCCAAAACTGGATTCAGATTCGACGCGCTTGCCAAAGAACACTGAAACAACGGTAACCAGTACGTAAATTGCTCCGCCTAGAATGGCCACCATGGCCGAAACTCCCATGATTCCCATCAACGTATAGGCACTGGCGGGATACTCAAAGGCAAGTGCGGCATCGGTGAAAGCCATGTCCCAGTGGCGTCGTTCGACACCCAGTGTGCCGGCACCCATCATCGCAAGGGCGAATGCTGACATGCCCAGACCAAACAGATAGGGCTGCCATTTCGCGAGCATTGGAAATGCGACCTGGCGTCGGAACAACACCGGTATCAGGAAGTAGGTCAGCGACATGAACGCAAGCGTTGAACCGACTACAACCGTCGCGTGGAAATGACCCGGTATATAGATCGTGTTGTGCACGATAATGTTGATCTGCTCAGTACCGATGACGACACCCGAGATTCCACCCAGGAAGCCGAATCCGACCAGCGAGATAAACATGCCCGAGAAAATCGGGTTGCCCCAGGGTGCTTTTCGCAGCCACTCGAACAAACCGTTCGTCAGGCCTTTGGCACGCTGCGCAACCTCGATGGATCCAGGCACCGTCAGCCCGTGCACCATGCTCGCCAGAACCGCGAGATACATGGCATAACTCGTGTTGAAGATCTTCCATTCGGAACTCAATCCAGGATCAACGAGCAGATGGTGAGCGCTCGCCAGCTGCAGGAAGGCGATATAGAGAAAGAACGCGATGCGACTGACCTTTTCCGACAGCGGTCTGGCGCCAAAAACAATGGCGGCGATCGCGTACCAGACAGAAACGTGCGCTGCGACATTGATCTGCTGCGATGAGTGGCCGAGTGCCCACCAGACCAACCGATACATGGCAGCATCAATATTGTTGATATAGCCGAGGGACCAGAGCCAGGTCGGGATCAGGATTACCGCACCGGAGGCGATCGTAAACACAGCAATGATGCAGGCCGTCAGAGCGCCGAAGGTAACCAATGGAATGGAACCCTCGTAGGTTTTTTCCGACTTGGCAATAACCAGAGTACCGAGAAATACGAAACAGCCAATCAAAGCTCCGACCGCGAACAGAATCAGGCCGAGATAAAAATTAGGATTGGCAGGCATCGGCACATACGACGTCATCATGACCGATGCATCGCCATTCATAACGGCCATATTGTTCACAATGATGCCGGTCAACATCAACGCAAAACCTAACCACGCGAACTTCGGCGCAGCAAGACGGCACTTCAGCAGTGTCGAAGAGCAGAAGTACAAGACGGCTATCTCGAATGTGATCATCCAGAAGATCAGCATGTTCACGCCGTGCGATGTCAGCAGTTGATAGAAGCGATCAGCCGGGAGCAGATGTACAGCCGGCCAGCGAGTCAGGGTGACCAGAATCGCGGCAAGACCGCCGATAAGCAACATAACGACAGCCAGCACCGCATTGGCTCGCATCAGCATTTCTGCCGGCTTGTGAAACTGGAGTCCGGATTCGGGACAGGTTCTGAATTGTTCGGTACTCATTGTCCGCCCTCCGTGACATAGATCTTGCCGAGCATGTTGTGGTGACCCAGACCGCAGTACTCGTTGCAGATAATGGTCTGCTCGCCGGAGGTATCCGGTGTAATTGTCAGGACCATTTCATAACCGGGCAGGATTTGTGTGTTGATATTGACGGGCTGCAGCGAAAATCCGTGCTGCCAGTCCATTGATGAAATATGCAGCCGGTAGGACTCGCCTTTTTCCAGCTCCAGCAGTGGCCACCATTGCCACAAGCGCCCGAGCAAGTACACGTCACTCCCCGGTGGCGGTTTGACAACAGGCAATCTGGAGTCAGTCTCGGTACGAATCGTATATTCGTCGACCATCGCCTGGGTTTTGGCCAAATAGGCCTGTGGCGTGGTTCGATACGCCTCGTTAGAGAGGTTTTGTTTTCCATAAATGTGCCAGAACGGCATCATGAAAAACATAAATAACGACCAGATCAACGCTATCGTGATCCAGGTCCCTTCAACTTTATCCAGCGGTTGTCGCCACCAGACAGTCTCAGCAGGCGGTTGAATGGCACTCACGGCTTCACCTATTCCTTAGATTTCAATGTCTGATGACTACGGCGCAATCGGGATCGTAACCATCTCCATGACACCCCAAATAATGTAAAAAACTGCCGGAAATACAACGCCGATGAACAACAGGATGAACGGGTTGTCGAGGAT
>Ga0164320_10000158_pt1 | contig 19231 bp, 20 predicted proteins | sample GuaBasSediGuay11_FD_113736 | JGI IMG/M metagenome (GOLD analysis project Ga0164320, IMG submission 113736) | Subseafloor sediment microbial communities from Guaymas Basin, Gulf of California, Mexico - Guay11, Core 4567-28, 0-3 cm | ecosystem: Environmental > Aquatic > Marine > Hydrothermal...
TCGGAACGTGCCGAAGTACGCGCCTCTATCAGTCATGAACTTAGCAAGCGTGGTTTTGGCGGTGGGGCCGTTCAGTTTCAAATGTTCTTCTGAGTATGTCGATGAGTTGATCGAACCAGACGGTCAGAATGGAGTTCTGAATATTCGCTCGGTAAACGGCTGGATTGGTCCCGCAAGCCGACGTTAGGCTAGTATCGGGGAAAAGGTCTGCTAGTGAGACCCGAAGCGGCCGATCATAGCTTCCTCAGTAGAAAATTAGCCCGTAATCAGGGTCGCAGGTCGCATGGTCCGTATCGTTAGGATTCATAATAATCTGCGCTTATCCGCAAGGATCAGTGAACCTTCTGGGAGATTGAGTATGAATAAATTGACGATAATATTGGGCGTAGTTGCTTTACTGACGGGGTGCGCAGTCACGCCCCACGACCTTTCAACAGGTGACGAGACAGCTTTAGTGGAGGGATGCAAGATTCTGCCCAGTGGACGCAAGTATTATCACGCAGGGTTTAGTGCAATTATTGTTGACGCTGGCCCGGTAGTGATTCTCGCAAGATGCGATCCTTCCTTTTGGAATAGCGGCAACCCAGGACCAGGTGCCTTATTTCGCTTCGCTGCGGAGGCGGGGCATACCTATTCTCTTTCAAATAGCGACGAGGGTTGTTTCCAGTTGGTGGATTCCACAGCGCAAGGGCATGTCGTCGCATGTGAGCGTTATAGATAAGTCGAATTGAAATATCCGCGGTGAGAATTGCAGGTAAAAGACACTAATTGAAGTTCCGCTTTTGGTCGGAAGCGGCCCCCCATATGCTATTGGTCGAACGACTGCTATCAATTGCGGATTCAACCGGTCCTCGCAACATCTAAACTCTAACTTCAGAGAAGAGGATGTTGCAAATGAGTTATCCAACGAGAATTCACTACACAGACGAGCAGAAGAAAGAGATGTGGGATCGGCATTATTCTTGGAGTGGCATTGATCGGTACGAGACTCTTTTTGGAGCCTACTGTGTCAATGGTTCTGATGTTCAGTCTGGGAATACCGCTTGGTGTGATTAGCATGCTGTTTGGATATCGACTGCTTTGCCCGGCTTACTCGGTCGATTGGTCGCTCTCTTTAATAGCCATTGTGCTCTTGGTCAGTTCGATCACCTCGTCCCAGTTTTCGTTCAGGATCAGGAATGACATGGCGTAGTGTTCTACCTTCCATGTACCGGATTGTAGCGTCAACACGCCCGTGCCACGAAAGCGACCGTTCGTCTCTGAATACAAAACCTCATCGAACCAGGCGATGTCCGTTCGTTCGCCAAAACGAATAGTTCTTTCCACAGATTTGTAGTTCCAACCGACACCGTCCTTAAAACGACTGTCGACGTACTCACGGAATTCCGGGTGCTTGGGCCAGCGCTCCCATTCATCAGTGCCCATGTATACAGAATCTTCGGTTAGATGCCCCAGATAGCGTTCGTTGTCGCCGACTGCGGCAGCATTGTGAAAATCATCCAGGACTCTGCCGACGGCTTCAAAGTTCGGCCCGGTGTTCTCCGCCACCACGATTACCGGAAGTAGTAGAGCCAAAAACAGCAATTGTCGAGATGTCATCATCGTCCCCTGATCCTGAAGAATAGAAAATTCTAACGGGCTGGCTGCTCAATTCAAGCTGAGAGTGGTCAGAGCGGTACGTCTTTTCTAGTTGACCCGAAATCCCGATGATGCCAGTTGTCGTGTGCTGCGGTCGAATTCCTGGCGGTCTGCGTAGGTCATTACGACCTCAAACTCGCCTGTGCCGCGACGAAACCAGTCCAGGCTGATTTCGGGCGCCTGTTTCTCGAGTCGTTCGATGAATGCTTCGGCACGGTACGGTTCGCCAAAGGTCAGAAGCGTCGATTGTCCTATTTCGGAATACAGCGTATCGGGAGGTGGTTTGCGTATTGCGCCACTTCCGAGGACGTAGCCCAGATGCCGATAGATATATCCGGAGTACCAGACCGCACCATTGGGAATCGTATCGGCATTTTTGGGAATTCGACCCGGACCGTAATTGTACGCGGCAAGCGTCAGGTGCAAATTGCCATCGTAAGATCCCAATAGCTCCTTCAAATAGCGGGCTCCCGCGTCGATGTTGGTACAGGGGTCATAAAGATCACTCAAACGATGGATGCCCAGATGTTTCGCCGTACCCGGCCAGAGAATTTGCATAACGCCATGGGCGTTGGCGCGCGATCGGGCCGTTTCCTCAAAGTCGCTTTCTCCGCGCGCAACGGCGAGCAGCAGTGACTCCGGAAGATCGTGCTCCAGGGCAGCAACCCGAAAGCAGGTAGCATGGGGAAACGTATAGGCTGGCGCGGTTGCTGTTTGATTTGATGCGTAGTTGCGCCAGGACGCGTCAAGTTCGTTATGGCGCGTGAGCGCGTCTGCCGATAGCGCGAACAAGGTCACGATGATGCCGGCGACTATGATGATCAACTTGCGCAGTTGATCGTGACCTCTAACCATCGGGCATCTCCAGTCCTGTCGCTGCCGATATTGCTGACAGTTTTGTTTCGATGTCAGCTTCAGCCTCATAAGCGAAGGCGACTTCGTAAACCCCCGGCTTCAGTCGAACAACGCGATAGTCCATGCCGGTAGTTTTCTGCAACTGAGAAACAAACCCGTTCGCTGCAAGCTCGCTGCGAAAGGGGCTCCAGAAGGCGTACCAGTGTGCTGTCGATGGTTGTGCGACAAATTTTTCAGTGAGCGACTCTTCAGTGAGCGACTCTTCAATGAACGATTCGTCAGGAACTTCTTCCGGGACGGGTTCGACTGCTTCGTCAACCAGCATCTCTTCTACGTGCTCGGGCTCCGGCTCCTGCACCGGCCCGGGATTGTTTTCAACCTCGACAAGCACTTCGGTGGGCACGTCTGTTTTTGGTAAGAACTCGGGTACACCCAGAGCGAGAATCAAAAATGAAATCGCCAGGGCAGATCCGCACAATATGCCAACAATTCGGACCATACGACTCTCCTAGGTGATGTCCCTGACCTGAATAGCTCGCCAGTCAATGTGTTCTGCCGATTTCGCCGTGATTGATGCCAGCTCAGTCAGCCACTCCTTCAACGCGGCGTCTTTGAGCCCGGGACGCATCGACGTTGAGCAGCGCAATGGCAGGCTATCGATGTGGTTGGCCAAGCGCCTGGCGATATCGGCATTAGTAGCCACGACGGCAAAGAAAGTGTCGGTATCATTATCGATCTCCCACTCATAGGTTTCCGTCCAGTTATTTCTGTCGGTCGTTGTCTTTGCGATAGGGAAGTTCAACGTGTCGCCCATGCGAGCGATTCTCGCGACGGTGCGTTTGCGACAATCCTCGCCAGATAATCGGACCAGTCCGTGGTTTGCCTGATGTTCAAGGAAAAATACGATCGCATCTGTGTTCGCCCGCGTCTGCAGCATGGAGCATGGCCAGAGGCACTCGGAGGCGGATGTCGGTGCGACAATTCGCAGCGGTCCGATGAGACCGTCTTTGCCCGCATTGGGTATCGTTATCGGGTGAGGTCGTTCAAAGCCGATTTGCTGCGTTGTCGGGCTTTTATGACGCGGTGATCGATCAACGATCATCGGGGGCGGTTCGGCATTGGGAAGAACGATATACGCGCTGACGCTCAGCGCGGCAAGATTGTCGCTATCGGACTCGGGCGTTACGGTCAGCCAGTACTGGTACAGGACGTCATCAATTTGATGCGCTTTGCCGCTGAGTACGGCGTTGGTCTTGTTGGTATCGCCGGTGAGTCTCAGCGCCTGACGGTTGGCGAGATTATTTCCGATCAGCTCGACGGTGCCGTCGAGCCCGTCGCCAACAGGCACAGGGTAGTCAGTCGAAACAATGTATTCCTCTTCCATCTGTTGTTTCAGTGTGCATGACAGCTGGTGTGCCAGATTGGATGCAAGCAGGTCGGTTTGGTCGAGGGTAAACGGCACATCGCGCGCGCCAAGAAAAGTCGCGTCGACATTTTGTTGCCGCATTGCCTGTCGCTGAATCGTGCTGAGTCTGCCGGACCACTGTTTGCCAAATCCTGTTACCCAGGTTCGATCTTCCAGATCGAGTGCTCGTACGGTAACTGAATAGCGACTATCGAGGTTCTGACTCAACTCGAGTCCGACGTAATAATGAACACTATCGTGCAAACAATCGTCCGGGCGCGATTCAAGGGAAGTGCCGCTGCGCCCCTGTTGCCATCCAATCGAGACGCCAGCTGAATCGATCGCCGCCTCAAGCAACCTGTCGCGCAACGACAGTGCCAGCTCATTGCTGATCGAAGCAGGTGCGTTGTCCTGCAGCACGACAAACATGACGGTCTCATTCTTGAACCGGGGGTGGATCAGGAGTTGTTGTTTGACGTACGGAACGAGCTCGCGATCAAGCCATTGGTCGAGACCCTTCTCACGTGACTGTGCCGTTGTTGGTATCGATTGCGCGAGAACGAGCGTCAGAATTATCAGTAGCTGCCGGGTCATGATGCCTCCAGTCTTATGTTGCCGTTTGTTCCGATTACTAACGATCCACCGCGGTGTTCCTGCATCAGTCCGTCGAGCTGACTTTTCAACTTGCCCGGCAAGGTGACGCCCCAGCTAATGCTGTCGGCGTCGATGCCCGTTCTGGCAAGTGCATCAACGACCGGCAGGGGAACGGTAGATGCCTCCATTTCGTGAAAACTGTTGGGCAAGGAGGCGTCCCAGAAACTGATTCGCGATTCACTGACCGTCATACGTCTGGCGCGCTCACCATCGATCGCGTAAACGCCAACCTGACTGGCGGCAACGAGGCGCGTAAGCACCGCGTCCGATTCGAAACGCAAGGTAAATCCTTCCTGCTCCTCTATCGCTGCGGCCGGTGTCGGTGTGGCTACAGGTTCAGCCCGTACTGGTGCAGGTGCTTCTTTGACCGGAGCTGGCGGTGTCGTAGCAGGCTCGGAGTCGGGTTTATACTTGGGAACCCACTTCGGCCGCGTCAGTGTTACGAGTTTCGGTTCTGGTTTTGAAACCGGGTCAGCTTCCGGAATTGGTTCCGGCGCTGCTGCGGTGACCTCTGCAATGACGGTTTCGGTCACAGGCTCAACCGGCGGTGAGACTGGCATGCTCTGAACAAGAGCGAAAATCGCCACCAGGCACAGCGACAAGATGGCCATGAATCGCATGACGTCAGTCTGCAGATCAGCCGCGCCACCAACGTCCATGTCAGCGCCGCGGTTGAGGGGATAGGCGAGCGGAGACCGACTCATGTGCCCGCCAGATGTTCTTCGATGCGATGCAAGCTGGCTCGCATCTCTGAGGTGTCGGCTCGCGCCGCTTTGTCGTACTGCTGTTGCAATTCGGTGCCCAGCGTGACGGTCTTGTAAACGCGCATCACGTAGCCGCCAACACCGCCGAATATTGTTGTAGACAACGCCAGCAAAATGCCGCCATCGATCATGCGTTCCAGCATGGCAAACGCGCCTTGTTCCATGGCTGCTGCGCGGTCACCCAGAGCGAAGATCAATGCACTTCGCATTCCGATGGCGGTCCATATCACGCCAGCACCCATGAACAATGTGGTCCAGATATCGGTCAGGTGATCGAAATGCACAATCTGCGTGACAGGTCGGTCTTGCCGCAGTGCCTCTCGAAGCCGCCCAAGCGTTATGAAGTAGGCCAGAAGCAGGGCGGCGAAGACGGGTATCGAAGAACCGAGATTTGTGTAAGCCCAGTGCAACCAGTCGCCGGGGCTGCTGATCGGCGTGTCGCCAAATTGAATCCATCCGACACGACTCATCGTGTACAGGGCTGCCGATGCGCCTAGCAGTGTGCCCAGGGCGCCGGCAGCGAGCCCGCGGAAAAATACCTGACCTCTGCCCATTATCCGTCTCCGGGCTCGCTTAGCGGCCAGCAGCGCAGGCGTTGCAGGTTGCTTCGAGGACCAGCTCAACTTCCTGGTAGAGCTGATCGGCACGGTAGTAACCATCGGCATCGCGGCTGACTTTCAAAAGACCGCGTTCCTTGTCAGATAGTTCACGCTCCATATCGAACAGGACTTTTTTCTTGTTCGGACAGGTGTGCGAGCAATTGTTGTAATCGCCGCGCATCGACATGAACTTCACGTTGAAGAAACGGTTGTAGTAATCCTCGGCCTGCCGGGTGCTAAGCAGCCCCTTGTCCGATGACCAGACGAGAAACTCGCTGAACTCGCGCTTGTTTTCGGGCTTTGGATCGCCTTCGGCAATGTCGAGCAGCTCGTCATAGTAGCGATCAAAGTGGGCATGACAGCCGTTGATCAGAGAGGTTTGCACACCGTCGATAGCCGTATTCAGGTTCCGTGACTGTGGACTTCCACAAACCGGTGCAGTCGATGCACAGGAGACCAGAAAGAGCGTCATTGATGATAGTGCGGCCAGCGTGAGCAACGGCCTGTTAATGGCTTGAAGATTCATGTTCGTTACTCCTTATTGTTCGAGTGGGCTGCGATAGGCTTGTTCGACGCTGCCTGGTGGTGGTCCAGCGACCAGCGTCTGTGCATCCTCGTCACCAAACAGGATGCTTTTGACGCCACCGACGACCTCAATCATTTCGGGCGTAATGATTCCAAATGACTGATTCAGCTGTTCCATCAAGGTCGCGCGTGCGATTTCCTGGCGCGTTCTCTGCATCAGCACACTGGTCTCATCCATATCCAGGTAAATATCCGACGCCAGCACCGCAAGCGACTGGTCACCTTTGGCGCCGGACGTAGCGACCAGTTGGTAATACTGTTTGAAGCGTTCACTAAGGCGCATTCCGGATCGGCCACGCAGCGTCGGTGCGTTTTGCGGAAGCGTTTCAGACGCCTTTCCGCCGATCAGTGTTTCCTGCAATTTCCACGGCGTCATTTTCTTGCCGAGCTCGTTGCGCAGGCCTTTTTCCAGGCTTAGTTTAGTGTTGTTGACGGTGTGTTCCATGTCCGGAAGACGTTCTTCCATGATGGTCAGCATCTCGAGATACGTGGCACCGATCTGGCGTGCCAGCCGCTGACAACCCGAGTCGTTCTCAGCCCCGTTACATTTACTTTCGTTGTAGAGTTCCTGCTGTTGATCCAGCCTCCCGATGACTTCCTGCAGACCGGTTTCCATGTCGCGGGCGACGTTGCTCGTCTGCCGAAGGTCCTCCACGACAGTCGTCGGGAACAGGCGAATAGTTGGGGTGGTTGCGAAGCTGCTTTCGACACTCAGCAGGGACAGGGCTACGATACTGAGTGACAGGTTTTTTCGAACGGCGCTTGTTTTCATCATGCATTCCTCGTGGCTAGCATGGCCAAAGACACGGTTTTTTTGTGTCGGCTAAAGCTAACCCCCGTTCAATGAATGCAACCTGAACGCGGAATCCGTACATTTCCCTATTGCGTATAGTAATGCGAATCATTATCATTTGAGCATTGCAGGGAATTCGCTCGGAAAAACCTAATGAAAATAAATGGTTATACACTCGCAACACTGAAAAAAGGCCAAAAAGGCATTATTCAGTCGGTGGACGCCAGCGACCCACAAGTACAGCGCTTAATGGTGCTGGGCCTTGTCGAGGGCGCTGAAATCGAGCATGCGAGCTCCGCGATTGGTGGTGACCCCATTGAATTCCGTTTGTTTGGCTGTGGCATCTCGCTTCGGCAGGAGGACGCCAGGTTCTTCCAGGTTGCACCCGTAGCAGCTGGTGACTAAAGCCTCTGAAATACGAATTCCTGCCAACGAGATAGCAGTAAGACCGACCACCGAGTCCAGTGTCGCTGTGGTCGGCAATCCGAACTCCGGCAAAAGCACGGTATTTAATCGCCTGACGGGCCTCAAACAGCGTATCGGTAACTATCCCGGCGTTACGGTCGAGCGGCATATCGGCGTTTTGTCCTTTGATGGCAAGCAAACAGAGCTTGTTGATCTTCCGGGTACACATTCGCTCAGCGCGCACTCACTCGAAGAACAAATCGCTGTAGACGTAATTCTGGGGCGTATGGAAGGTTCGAATTCACCGGACGGTGTCCTGGCGGTGCTGGATGCGACCAACCTCTACCAGGGATTGTTCTTGCTGCAGCAGCTGGTTGATCTGAACCTGCCTATGGTCGTTGCTTTGACAATGACTGATGCTGCGGCGCAATCGGGAATCGACGTTGATGTCAAAGCGCTCAGCGCCGCACTCGGCGACGTGAATATCTGCACTGTGATCGCGACCACCGGTTTTGGTCTCGACAAGTTACGCGCGGCTGTTTCCGAGCTACCAGAGACTACGCCACCAAACAGAATATCGGTTTGGCCGGAGCTGACTGCAGCGGCGGAGCGCCTTCGCGCTGCGGCAGGGGATGGCTTGGCATTCGCCGAAAGCGAGCGCTTGCTGGTTGATGGAATTACGGTGCACAACCAGTCATTTGCTTCTACCCTGAACGATGAGGCGATCACTACACTCGATGAGTTGCGACGCGAGATTTTCGGCGACGAACCGCCGGTGGCAGCGGAGGCGCGCGTACGATACAACTGGGCTCGGAAGACACTGAAGACCGTACAACAGTCAGCGCCAAAGTTTCACTCCTGGCGTACGCAAGTTACAGATTTTCTAAATCAACCAGTAGCCGGTACTGTCGGCCTGTTCATCGTCATGGCTGTCGTTTTTCAAGCTGTCTTCGCCTGGGCGACGCCCATCATGGATTTGATAGACGGCCTGGCGGCTACTCTCGGCGGCAAGGTGGTTGCGTCACTGGGCGATGGTGCTCTTTCAAGCCTGATTTCCGACGGCGTAATCGCTGGCGTTGGCAGCGTGATTATCTTTCTGCCACAGATCCTGATCTTGTTTTTGTTCATTATCCTGCTCGAAGACTCGGGCTATCTTGCTCGGGCCGCATACTTGATGGACAGGACAATGCATTCAGTCGGTCTGTCCGGACAATCGATCATTCCGATGATCTCGAGTTTCGCCTGCGCAGTCCCCGGCATCATGGCCACGCGGGTCATACCGAACCGGCGTGACAGAATTGCGACAATTCTTGCCGCTCCGTTCATGACCTGTTCCGCGCGTTTGCCGGTTTACGCATTGCTAATTGCCGCGTTCGTGCCCGCGAACCCGGTCGGCTTTATGAATTTGCAAGGCCTGGTGTTATTCGGCCTTTATATGTTCGGCATTGTGATGGGAATTCTGACGGCATTGTTGATGAGAAAGACGGCACTACGCGGACCGAAGCCACCGTTTGCGTTGATGTTGCCCGAATTTCGAAGACCGAATTTGCAGACGGTACTTATTCAGTTGCTCGGGCGGGTCAAAGTCTTTCTGTATCGCGCCGGCACAGTTATTTTCACTGTCGCAGTTATCGTGTGGGCGCTAGCTTACTACCCGCGCTCCGAGATCATCGGGACAGAGGTTGAGAAACAACGGCAAATCGCTGCGTATTCATTGTCGGGACCGGAACTTGCTGCACAATACCAACACATTGATAACGTCGCTTCTGCCGCGCAGCTCGAGCAAAGCTGGCTAGGGCGTGCAGGAAAGACGGTCGAACCCATCTTCAGGCCTCTTGGGTGGGACTGGCGCGTATCTGCTGCTGTCATCGCGGGCTTCCCGGCACGGGAGGTTGTCATCGCCGTCCTTGGAACCGTATACGCCGTCGGTGATGAAGCCGACGAAGGCACCTTGAGCGGTCGGCTGAAGGCGTCAACCTGGGAGGATGGGAGTCCTGTCTTTACTTTACCGATGGTTATAGGGCTGCTGATTTTCTACGCGTGCTGCCTGCAATGTGCCGCGACGTTGGCGGTAATCCGACGGGAGACGAATTCCTGGCGATGGCCGGCTTTTGCCTGGGTTTACATGACAGCGATAGGGTACGTCGGCGCGTTGCTGGCGTTTCAACTGGGAAGCGCGTAAGACCCAGCTACAGAGCGCATAGCGTTTTGGCACCTCTTATCGTTGATCAACGCATTATGCCGCGTGATACCGCCCGCCTCATGAACAGTCCACTTCTTTATCCAGCAGTGCTTGAGTTTTTTCGTCGGGTGCTTCGGCCGCTTCATTGCCAGCGTCAAAAACAACCTTCCACGAACCATCGTCCTGCTTGCGCCAGACCGAGTTGAACGTGCCCCAGTGTTCGCTCGATGCTCCGTCTGATCCTGTAACGATCATCCGGTAAGGACCTCTGGAGAGTGCCAGTATGCCGTCATCGAGAACCTCGACAATCTGCGGGCGCCATTTCATTTGGGGTGCGTCGTCAGTAAAGAACACTGCCCATGCCGCTGCGACTTCTACTACACCGCGTTGCACCGAGCTGCCGACGAATCGTGCGTCAGCATCAATGAAGGACTCAAAAAGGGCAATGTTCTGCGTCTCAACGGACCTGCTGAACCCGATCTCGGAACAACGCACGTCGTCGGCTATGTCGGCTATGGCGGGTGCAGAGCAAACAAAAAATCCGCTCAGAATCAAACTTGCTTTCATTGGTCGACCCTCTCGTGCTTATCAGTTATGTGTGCTTGGGTTATATTACCGGACAAATGGACGTCATATTTTCGATCGTCAAGATAATCTTCGTCGGCTTTTTTTGCCTGATCGGCGTGCTGTTTCTGCTTGCACTTATCTTCGGTAGACGTCGTTAACCACGGCCAGTGCCGGACAAGTCTGCCGTGTCGTTTACGGTGGCAGGGAGAGGTTTTCTCAGGCGATCGAAAAAGACTAGGTTTGCTCTCCTTCGCACGTCGGGAGTAGTTTGAGTGAAAGCTGTCATATACAGAGCATTTTCGGAGCGGCCGGTGATAGAACAACTACCGGACCCGGTTCCTCGCCCTGATGCGGTCGTGTTGAAGGTCATGGCGAGTGGCGTTTGTTTGAGTGACTGGCATGGATGGCGAGGCAACGACCCTGATATCGAGTTACCCCACGTTCCTGGTCACGAGTTGGCGGGAGTCGTTGCAGCGATCGGCAGTGAAGTCAGCAAATGGCGTGTCGGTGATCAAGTCACGGTACCGTTCGTGGGCGGCTGCGGCAGGTGCCCGGAGTGCCACTCGGGAAATCATCAGGTCTGCGACAACCAGTTTCAGCCCGGATTTACCCACTGGGGATCATTCGCGGAGTATGTCGCCATACATTACGCCGACGTAAACCTCGTTCGATTGCCGGATGACATGGATTTCCAGACAGCGGCCAGCCTGGGTTGCCGGTTTGCTACGTCATTTCGAGCGATTGTCGACCAGGGCAGGGTAGTCGCCGATCAGTGGGTCGCAGTTCATGGTTGTGGTGGCGTCGGGTTATCCGCGATCATGATTGCAACCGGACTAGGAGCGAAGGTAGTTGCAGTGGATCTTGCTGAAGAAAAGCTCGAGCTGGCAAGCGAGGTTGGTGCAGTCGAGACATTGAATGCCAGATCAACACCCAATGTTGCTGACGCAATCAGAGAACTGACGAACGGCGGCGTGCATGTGTCAGTTGATGCAATAGGGAATGCTGACGTTTGCTTCCAGTCGGTGAACAGCCTCCGCAAGCGCGGCAGACATATTCAGGTCGGACTTATGGTGGGCCAACACAGTCAACCCGAAATTCCGATGGGAAAAGTGCTATCGAACGAACTGGAAATCCTGGGAAGCCACGGCATGCAAGCGCATCGTTACGGTGACATGCTGGATATGATTTCCGCGGGCAAGCTGTCACCAGGCAAACTAATTGGTCGAACCATCAGTCTCGAGGAATCGATCGATGTGCTTACCTCGATGAGCGATTACAGTACGAGCGGAGTGACAATAATTACCGAGTTCTAGTCGGTCACATCGGCTTCGTATTTTGGAAGGTCGTCGTTAATTTCGTGCCAGGGCGCTTTGGATCCAACATAAATATGATAGCCGGGCGGAAGTGCCGGATTGCCATCGATCGTTCCCATGCAAACGTAGAAGTCTTCAGGCTCGCCTTCCAACGCCACCATAATATTTGAGCCGCACTCGGCGCAGAAGACTCGATCATGGTCTGCCGATGACTTATAGATTTTCAGATCATTTTCACCACTGACGTATCGAAACTCAGCCCTGCTAACACCAGCAAAAGTCGCGTATTCTGCTCCGTGCAAACGACGGCACTGGGAACAATGGCAATGGCTGTAATCGGAAATCTCGCCATCAATCTCGTAACTAACTCGACCACACTCGCAATGCCCGCTAATCATTTCATCATCTCCAGATTCAAGTCGTCGCCTGTTCTTCAAGCATGTCATCTCGCCATTCACTGAGGTTGAATTCGATCGCAATGAATCCGAGGATCCAGACGATTTCATCCCACAAATACAACCAATGTGACAAGGTTGCCCAGTATATGCCAAATGCAATAATTCCAGCGTACATTACGAAAGTGGCTCTGTTGGCCATCGAAATTACGCGTCCACCCGTTACGCCGCGACTCTGAAGCCGCACTACGATTTCAATTGCCAGTATAGCCAGCAGCCAGAGTGTGGCTTCTATAAGGTCCACCAATGCAAGGTTTCGCTCCAGTGCCAGGCCCGCCGCGTCCGTGACGACCGGATCTTCCGCCACCCAGTAAAACTGACTGTCTCTGGACAGGGCACTACAGTTCTGCTCGTCGATCTCGGTGTACTCAAGGTTGTATACGTATGAAACGTCAGTGCCGCTCAGGTCACATAAACTGGAAGCATCCTCAACTATGACAGTGGGCTGCAAGCTCAAAAGTGCTGTCAGGAATGCGTAGATCGTATGTGCGAGCAGTGCGTAGCAAAAGAAGCGCACGCCATGCAGAGTCGTTGCAACCCAACCCTTAAGGTCCTCGTCTTCAATGACGTAGGTTTCAATTTCGAACATAGCCAACAGGAGGAACCATGCCGACTCATCAATCGTGGTCGCAAATGCGCTGGTCCAGTCAAGGAAGGTCGATCCGACGTGCAGGGTGTGGGCCGCACGTGTTACGTCTTCAATCACGTAGAACACGAAATTGATGATCAGAAAAGCGTATACCAACCACTTTACGGTCTGCTGGATTTTGTGCCAGTCGGGGCCGGCGTCGAGGGTTGCTGGTTGATTCATCGGTAAGCTACAGGCGATCCTTGATTTGGTAATACATGATGCCAAGCGCCACCATCGGTTTGTTGAACAGTTGAGCGCCGGGCACTTTGAACGGTTTCACATCAGCGAAAAGATCAAACTGTTCCATTGTGCCGGCAACGGCGTCTGCCATAATTCGACCTGCAAGATGAGTGACGTTTACGCCATGACCTGAATATCCCTGGCAATAAAATACGTTCGAAGCGACCTTGCCGAGTTGCGGCACCCTCTTGACGGGAACACCGATAGTGCCGCCCCACGCATAGTCGATGTCGATTTCTGCCAGTTCCGGGTAAATTGTCGCCATTTTCCTGCGCAATTTACGCTTGATGAACTCCGGATCTTCACCCAAGTAATTGATACGTCCGCCAAACAGGAGTCGCTTCTCGGCGCTCAGACGAAAATACTTGAGAACGAAGTTCGGGTCGCAGACGGCGAGGTCCTGCGGGTTGATCCGACTTACCGTTTCCTCGCTCAGGGGTTCAGTTGCGATGATGAAACTTCGTACCGGGAACATGATTCCACCGAGCTTCTTTTCCAGCGCGTGATAGGCGTTGCCAGCGATCACCACGGTATCAGCCGTCACGGCGCCATGCTCTGTAATAACCCTGGCCTTGCTGCCGTGTTCAATTCTGAGAACAGGAGATTGTTCGTAGATTGTTGCTCCCTGAGATACTGCTGCCCGCGCCTCGCCGACGCATAGCTTGAGAGGATGCAGGTGGCCATTGCCCATGTTCAGGAACGAACCGATATAGGCGTCGGTGCCGATTATGTCGCGAGTTTCAGTCTTCGAAAGGATTCGAAACTCGTGCGGGAAATCGACCTTCACGAGTCGTTCGTAGTCGGCTTCTATGTCGCGCAAGTGTCTTTGCTTGATGGCGACATCGAGGTAACCAAACTTCAGGTCGCATTGAATTCCGTACTGGTCAACCCGGTCACGAATTATCTGGTGCCCAGCCCAACGCATTTCCCCGAAAATTTCTTCGACATCCCGACCGTGGTGTTTGGCGATACTAGTCTCGCCGGCAATGCCGCTAATGATCTGGCCAACATTGCGTCCGGAGGCGCCCCAGCCAACCCTGTTCGATTCAACAACGTGCACCTTGTAACCGCGTTCGGAAAGGAAGAGAGCTGTCGAGATACCGGTGAAGCCGGCACCGATCACACACACGTCTGCAGACTGTTCACCACGTAACGGAGCGAAGTCCGTTATGTCATTGACAGTTGCGGCATAGTAGGAACCGGTGTGCGGTTGCGATTGCATCATGATTTAATCTCGTTCACGCGTTTTTGACGAATGCGTGACTGCAATGCATCCCGCCCTATAGGCAGAACCTATGGACAAGAGCCGAGCAGTGTGGGACTGGCTTCAGTGCGACCTGTTTTTCTCGGCTCGACGGTATTGAGCAGGAGTTTGCCCAACGCATTTTTTGAACGCGGCGTAGAAAGCTGAGTTCGAATTGAAACCAACTGTGAACGCAATATTCAAAATCGCGTTATTCATGTCGTCCAGATCGCCGAGCAGAACCTTCGCATGCTGAATGCGGTGCTGATTGATATAATCAAAGAAACTCATTCCGATCCCGGCATTGATAACTTGCGACAGATGATTCACAGAGCATCCGACAGCCTCAGCCAGTCGGGGAAGAGTCAGATCCGGCCGAAGGTAGGCATTTTTCTCGAGCATTATGTGTTTGAGGCGGTCTTTGTAATTCAACAACTGGTCAGTGTTCAGACCGGACTTCGCGTATTTGCTTTTCTGTGATTGTCTGGAAGTCAGTTTCGCAAGTTTCGTGGGGCGTTCAATGCCGGGTACATCATAATAATCAGTGATCGTCATTGCGGCGGAGCCGTTCAAAGTCATGAACTCGGCACCAACGACAGGTCTGGCCGCGTCGCCAGCAGGATCCATACCCGAAGGACAAATCTGGTACTGAAACGCTATTGTGTTTTCACCCGTCAGTATCTCTCCGATCAACTCGTAGCGATGACGATGGTTGGAAAAGAAATCCGCGAGCGTAGTAATGAGTTCGTCGTGCGTACGTTGCACGTTTTCAGGAATGTCACAGTAGATGCCGTCAGCCGTGAGGTGGTCGGCCACGCCCTTTGGATCGCGATGATTCCAGGCGTCGAAATAGCTTTCTACAAACTGCGTTGTTCGCATCAATTGACTCTAATGACGTATGAGGTACCTGAAATATAGTAGCTCAGAGCCGCGAAGGTGTCATCAGAAGCGAAGAAACGGCTCAATTCGGCATGTTTATTGGGGCAGGGAACTGGTTGCGTCGTGGCAGGGAGACCAGCGGGCCGCGACTCAGAGACAGTTTGACGAATTCCCCATCTATAGAAACCCAGGCGTTTTCGATCTCGGCATGGGCGGATTTGATTGAGGTATTGCCGATGGTTTTGTGCATCCCCCAGGACCAAATCGAGCAAGCGATCTTGCCGATCGATTCGTTGTGAGTACCCGGACTGTCAAAAAGTTCTGCACCATCGTCCGGCTCGCATCGCTTGTCGGTCACAAAGCTTCGTAACGCATATTGGTGGCCGTTCTTCTTCTGCATTGCGAGTGCATCTCGTCCGACGAACGGGGTGGCGTCAAGGTTTACCAGCCATCCCAGACCAAGCTCGTACGGTGAGCGTTCGAAATCAGGAATCGGGTCAAGCTCTGTTGAGCAATCCCATCCCGCAACGATGAACCCGCCTTCCAGGCGGCAGGCTTGTAAGGCGCTGAGGCCGTACCCGGGCATCTCGATGTTCAGCTTCGACCTCGCGGAGAGAATGCGCTGCGTGACCGTTTCAATGAGTTCCGGGGCGAACCAGCATTCATAGCCAAGATCGGCTGTAAAACCCATGCGGGAAACAAAGAATGTATCGCCATCTATCGCGTAGTCACGAACTTCAAACGGCCTGATTTGTTCAACTCCATCGAATCCCATATCCAGCAGCGCGGCTGCCGACATCGGGCCCTGAATTGCAAGTCCGACCCACGAGTCGGTGCACTCAGTAAATGAGACGTCATGGAGGTCCAATTGCCCCGACAGAGATTCGAAATACGGTGAATGGTCGATATCGGACGGCATCAACAGGTAATCGTCGTCATCAAGCTTATAGAGAATGGCATCGTCCTTCAGAGTGCCATCGTCATTACAAAAGATGGTGTAGGTTGCCCGCATGGCTGCGAGGCCGCTCACGGGTCGTGTCAACAAATGGTCAAAAAAGGTCCCAGCATCATTTCCACGCACCCGGATTTTTCGAATGGGTGAAACATCGAAGATTGCGCAGCGATTGCGGATTGCCTGGTATTCCAACTCAGCATCACCATAGTCATGCGGAAGAAGGAACTCATTCCAGTTAATGAAATGCTCATCCTCAATGGACTGGGCGATAAAACGCGTGAAGTCAGTTTCATCGCGCCGATTAAGAAAATCGAAAAACGGGCTTTTTCTCAGCAATCTAGAACCGCGCAGGCGGGGTCGCCCTGCGATGCTCGGGAGTATAAAAGGGCCCCGACTGCACATGGCACTCTGCCCACGCAGTGCGCCACTTCAATTCGCGCTGGTAATCGAATCGTGCCCACAACTTGGGTGGCAGTTTGCCGTTCCTGCAGTCAATATCCGCGAGTGCAAGATTGGCCTTGAGGATCGGCGACCAGATGGCGCATTTTATTTCACCGACTTGCTTGCCGTTCTTGCCATCGAAAATATATGCCTCACCAACAGGCTTATTGCCGCCGACGACGATTTTCGTCAGTTGCCTGAGTGTTGGACGGGTGTTTTCAGCAATTTACGCCTTGCGGCCGGTAAAGTGGTCTTTGTTCAGGTTTACGACCCAGCCCAGGCCAACTTCATAAGGCGACCGGTCGTAGCCATCCCGAACCGTTGATTCAGCGGTGTTGAAATCGAAGCCTGGCATGATGAAACCGGCTTCAATCCGAACCATCTCCAGCGTATCCAGGCCAATCGCGTGAATATCGTACTGTCCCTGCACGGCAAAGATCGCGTCCCAAAGACGCAACGCATTTTCGGGGTCAGTCCAAAGTTCGTAACCGAGATCGCCTGTGTAGCCCGTGCGCGAGACCGTCACCGGAAATCCGTCGCATTCAAGATGCTTGATGCCGAACGGCTTCAGGTCATCGAGACCGGCAATTCCAGCCGTTGTCAGTGCCGAAAATGATGTCGGTCCCTGCACGGCCAGCGCCGCTACGTCATGCGTTTCGACATCAATTTGTACATCGAAGCCGGTCGCCGACATCAACAGCCAGTCAAGTTGATGATGTTGCGAGCACAAGCGGTAGTGCTTTTCATCGAACTGAAAAAGCGTGCCATCGTCAATGACTTTGCCGTCGTCATTGCACCAGACAACGTAGGTTACCCGACCAGGTTTCAGTTGCGATATGTCCCGCGTTAGCAATCGATCGAGGAAGGCGTAGGCATCTTTGCCGGTGATGCGGTACTTCTCCATCGGTGTCAGGTCCATCACCGAACAGCCGCTGCGAACCGCAAAATACTCGGACGATAATCTGTCGACCGTGTACGGGACCTTGTAGGAATTCCAGGAAGCCCAGGTCTCCGTCGTCGACAATGCGGCGTATCGTTCATGGAACGGTGTGCGCTGCAGCGCCTGTCGAAAGTGCAAATGGTCAATGGTCATTTGGCTCCCCCGAGTTTGAGGACGCGTTTCGCGGCGTTTCGGCCGGGAAGACCCGTCAGGCCTCCACCCGGGTGACTACCAGCACCACACAGGAAGAGCCCGTCTACCGGTGTGTCGTACTGCGCAGAACCGTGCACGGGACGCATCATGAAAGACTGGTGAATGGAAAGGTCGCCATGATGCCAGTGGCCCTGGACCGCATGGAATTGTTCCTCGATGTCCTGTGGCGTCAAGAACTCATGATCGACGATCAGTGATTTCAAGTTCGGAGAATATTCGCCGAGCTGGGAAATGATCTTGTAGGCAAAAGTGGATTTCTGCTCCTCCCAGCCGCCGTCAAGCTGATAAGGCACGAAGGCGACGTTAATTGACATTACGTGATGGCCTTCAGGGGCAAGGGCGCTGTTGTGCAGACTCGGTATCGTAATTTCGAGAACAGGGTTTTCCGAGCACTCATCATACTTGGAGTGGTTAAATGCTTGCTCGACGTATCTCATCGTCGGTGCGATCACGAGTCGATTGCTTAGTTGCGACTCGGCCAGCCCGGTGAACACAGGTGTACCGCTCAGCGCAAGATGTAGCTTGGCCACAACGCCACTGCCGCGTACTTGTGTAACACGATGTGCGAACATTGCATCAAGCTGCGGTGCACCGACCAGGGCAGAAAAAGTAGTTCGTGGATCGGCGTTTGAGATAATAATCTTTGCCTTGAGCATGTCACCATTCGGCAGTTCCACGCCGAATGCTTTGCCATTCTCGACAAGGATCTTTTTGACATGCGTATTGAGACGGATCGTTACACCCGCGTCTTCGGCCGATTGAGTCAGCGCGTGTACCAATTGCGAGCGCCCGCCGGACTGCAGTGACATCGAACCGTTACGTTCGCCTTGCAGGCGTTGCAGCCAGGTCAACACCGTACCGGGAGTGCGCGGTCCCATCGCATTTCCCATGACAGCGTCGGTAGCGATGGCAGCTTTCAGGCGGTCATCGTCGAATTCATCGTTCAGGACATCGTAAATATTGATAGCGGCAACGCGCAGGAGTTCGTACATGGAAGCACGGCCAAGCCCCAGGCGAATATTCCAGCCAAGCTTCGCCATTGTAGCTGTATCGGCAAATCCCAAATTCTTGAGCCGTGGCGGCTTGTTATCAAATAATGGCCCGAGTGCTTTGGCAAAGGCCAGATATTGCTCCCGGAATTTCGGATAGGCATTCTCATCCTTTTCCGACAATCCCTCACCCGCCACACTTCTCTTGCCGATGGTCAGGTGCTGGCCATTGGCATCAAGTGCAATGGTGTCGATCGCGTCGCCTGGAGCATAGCCGAACTGGTCAAGCTTCAGATCGCGACGGATAGCGGCATTGACCGGATACGTTGCAGTCGCGAGACCCGGAAAATGATAGTTCTCACCGATAATGCGTGGTGCGGACATTCCTCCCGCCGCATCTCCCGACTCAAGGCATACGACCTTCATCCCGGCACGAGCGAGATAGGATGCACAAACGAGTCCGTTGTGGCCTGCGCCGATAATAA
>Ga0164320_10000159_pt1 | contig 19138 bp, 14 predicted proteins | sample GuaBasSediGuay11_FD_113736 | JGI IMG/M metagenome (GOLD analysis project Ga0164320, IMG submission 113736) | Subseafloor sediment microbial communities from Guaymas Basin, Gulf of California, Mexico - Guay11, Core 4567-28, 0-3 cm | ecosystem: Environmental > Aquatic > Marine > Hydrothermal...
AAAGGTAATAATGGTACACACTCCATATCAAGAAAATGGGGTGATAACACCAGAAATGACCCAGTATATGGTAAAGCAATTTAAGGAAGAAGTGATTCCTCAAATGGAAGAAGTTACTGGGATTAAATTTGATGAAGAAAAATTAAAGAGGCATTTGGTTTTATCTGCCGAAGCTGAAGATTGGATAACCAAAATTTTCGATACAACAAAGCATAAACCTTCACCTATAGATGCCTATTTCGCAGGTGTATACTATATAGGTCCTATTAATATTGGTTTCAGAGGAACTCAAAAGGCGGTAGATTATTACAAAGAATTATATAAAGAAATTCAATTAAGAATCGAAAAAGGATTAGGACCCATTACACCCGAAGGAGAAATGGAAGAAGAAAAATACCGATTGGTGGTCGAGGGGCCTCCAAACTGGACAAGCTTTCGTGAGTTTTGGAAAATATTCTACGATATGGGAGCAGTTATCGTAGCTTCATCGTATACCAAAGTTGGAGGTGTATATGATTATGGTTGGAGACATGATCCTGAACGACCATTAGAAGCCCTAGCAGAATATTGCATGAATTGCTATACCAATATGAACATCCCTCAACGAATTGATTTATTAAAAAAATGCATTGTAGAGTATGATGCAGATGGTTATATAACGAACTCCATTAAAAGTTGTAATTCCTTTTCTGCAGGACAATTAGCAATGATGCGTGAAATTGAAGACAGTTTGGAAGTCCCAGTTGGATTCATTGAATCCGATTTGGTTGACCCACGCTATTTTTCTTATTCAAACATTAAAAACAGATTAGAATCGTATTTCCAAATGTTGGAGCAACGCAAAAAAATGGAAACAGAAACGGTTTAATTAAAAAAAATGAAAAAATACTATTTAGGAATTGATTTAGGTTCAACCACTTCTAAAGCTGTCATCATAAACGAAAAAGATGAAATAATAGGAAGAGGAATTACCAATACCAGGGCCAATTATAAAGTAGCCGCCGATATAGCCAGAGAAGAAGCCATTTACGACGCTCGGTTTACATTATTAACCAACAGATTAGAAGACGAAATTGAATCTAAACCTGAGTTTAAAATATATATGGAAGATATTAGATGTGTCTTTCAATATCGGCAGTTTAAGCGAAGAATGGACAGTTTGGAAAAGAAATTAAAAGAAACTGTTCAAAACTATTCTTATGATAACAAAGAAGATATCGCCGAGGCATTAAATAGTATTATTGAAACAATACGTCCACAAATCAAAAATGAATTTATTATTGAAGATCTGGGTTTCAAAAATCATTTTTTTAGGGATATAGTTAGCGAAAGATATAATGGAGAAGTAGAAAAAGCAGACAGGTCAATTTACGAACCATTGATGTTGGCTTTAGATAAAAGTATTACACATGTTGAAAATGAAATGGTTCAGTTCAATTTTAAAGAATTGATAGATGAATCTATGAAAACTTTGGAAGACAAATATTTAGGGTTGGTTGATGAGCAGGAAGATGGCAGTAAAGAAGATTGGTATTATGCCGAATTAAATGCTGTAAAAGGCAATTATAAAAATGTTGAATACACTTTACGTGAGCATATAGATGAAATTGCCGAAGAAGACATTCATATAGCCAATATGGTTGGGACAGGGTATGGCCGTGCTTTACTTCCTTTCCCCGAAGATTCTATTAAGTCTGAAATACTTTGTCATGCTTTTGGAGCTCATGCTGTATTTCCAAACACCAGAACGGTATTAGATATTGGTGGGCAAGATACTAAAGCTATACAAGTAGATAGTCATGGATTGGTTACAAGCTTCCATATGAACGACAGATGTGCGGCAGGTTGCGGAAGGTATTTAGGATACATAGCTGATGAATTTGGTATTTCATTAAATGAGTTAGGGCCCGAGGCAATGAGTGCCGATAAAGAAACAACGATTTGCTCTACATGTACTGTTTTTGCCGGTGCAGAAGTAAAAGAGCTTTTGCATAGTGGAGAAAAAAGATCAAATATTTTAGCCGGCTTACACAAAGCTATAGTGCAAAGAGCTATGTCGCTTATTGCTCGTTCCGGAGGAGTTAAAGAGGAATTTACTTTTACCGGAGGAGTGGCACGTAATCAGGCAGTATTAAAATATGTAAAACAAATGATTACAGAGTCATATGGAAAAATAACGATGAACATTCATACAGATTCAATATTTATGGGAGCATTAGGAGGCGCTATGTTCGCCAGAAGAAATATAGAAATAGAGCTACCATCAAAAAAAAAGAAAGCAAAAACAACATAATTTTTCAAACAGCTATAAATCATGAGTGATGCGATAAAAACAATGGGTATTGATGTAGGAGGCAGTTACGTAAAGGGCGTAATTATGATTTACAACACTAGTTCAGGAGAGCATAAAATTATTGATAAGCAAACAGAAAAAATTAGAAAAAGGAATCCTAAAGATGTTGTAAAAGATACAGTAGATATCCTTTTAGGCCGTAATAATTTAAACTACAAAGACATTGCTTATTTAGCGTCTACAGGTGAAGGTGAAATGGTTGAAAGAAAAACAGGGCATTTTTATAGTATGACAACTCATGCACGTGGTGGTAAGTTTTTTGTACCTGATTCTAAAACCGTAGTCGATATGGGAGGCCTTTATGTAAGAGCCATAAAAATAGATGATAGGGGAAAAGTGTTGGATTACAAAATGACAGGACAATGTGCTTCAGGCTCCGGGCAGTTTATCGAAAATATTTCACGTTATCTGGGATTAGCTATTGAAGAAGTTGGCCCTATGTCTTTACAAGCCGACAATCCTGAAGTTCCATCCGGAATTTGTGCGGTATTAGCAGAAACAGATGTGATAAATTTAGTTTCTAAGGGGCTTTCTACTGCTAATATCGTTAAAGGGATTAATCTTTCAATTGCAGGTAGAGTAGTAAAATTATTAGGGTCATTGAGAGCCGAATCATCAATTGCATTGGTAGGCGGAATGGGAATGAATGTAGGCATGATACAAGCAGTTGAAGAATTATCTAAAGAAAAGAAAAAAGCAGATTTAATATTTGCCTCGCATCCTGATGCAATTTACTCGGGAGCAGTTGGTGCAGCACTTTGGGGAGGTTATAGATATTATAAGTTAAAAGAAAAAGAAGCTACTGTAATAGTTTAAATGTTTAACTATGAAAGAACTCAATTCAACATATCAACTAGGTGAAATTATTCCCAATATAGCAACCTTTTTAAAGAGGAATGCCGTTAAATTTCACGATAAATATGTTTATCAAGAGAAAAATACAGATGGTGTCTATGAAGGAATTATATGGAAATATTTTTATAAGGACATAAAAAAAATAGCCGGGAACTTAAAGCAATTAGGTTTCAAAAAAGGTGATAAGATGATCCTCTTTTCGAGTAATCGCTTGGAAATGCTGGAATTGGAGATGGCAATAATGGCTTATGGAGGTATCGCTGTCCCTATATATTCTCATTTTAAACAAGCGACAGCCGAATTACTCATTAACCATTCCTGCGCTACCTGGATGGCTGTTGCCGGACAAGAACAAATAGATAATATTGGCGGAGAATTAACGCAATTAAAATCAATTTTCCATTTTGATAAAGTGGACGATAAACGATATAAGAATTTAATTCCTTTCACTCATTTAAAAAAAGACCTTCTTCAAGATGAAGCTTCTTGTTTAACCGAAACTATTGCAACAGATACTATATGTTTAAATATGTACACCTCAGGCACTATGGGTATCCCTAAATGTGTTCAATTAACACATAAAAATATCTTATCGCAACAAGCAGCATTAGATGTAATCTGGGATGTGGACGAAAATGATAGGTTCTTGGCGTATCTTCCTTGGCACCATAGTTTTGGGGGTATTTTTGAACTGTTTACAATACTTTACAGCGGAGCTACATTATTTTTGGAAAGCAGTTTTGGTAAAGATGTCGATTCCATTTTTGAAAATTGGAAATTAGTACAACCCACCATCTTCTTTAGTGTTCCAAAAGTTTATCAAGCACTTTACGAGAAAACTCTGGCAAGCAAAGAAGCCGAAAATAGATTCTTTAACTCCGGTTTAAAATTCATTTTTACTGCCGCAGCAGCGTTACCCGAAAAACTTTCAAAGGAATTTCAGAAAAGAAATATTCCGGTTATTGAAGGCTGGGGTCTAACAGAAACATCACCCTGTTGCACTTTAACAGATCCTTCTGTAAAAAGAGCAATGGGCGTAGTTGGACAGCCTATACCGGGGGTAAGTGTACGAGTTGTCGATGATGGTGAAATTCAAGTAAAGGGACCAAATGTTATGGTAGAGTATTACAATAACGATGAGGCCAATGACGATATTTTTACAGAAGACGGCTGGTACAAAACAGGTGATGTTGGAGAAATTACGAAAACAGGATTAAAACTGGTTTCTCGAAAAGACAGAATTTTTAAACTCTCTAATGGAGAAAAAGTTGTTCCAACAGACCTCGAAAAAGTTATTCAACTGAAATGCCACTACGTTCAGCATGTGATTATTTCAGGTAGCGGCAAAGATTATCCGGTCGCATTGATTTTTCCTAATAATAAATTGCTAAAAAAACCTGATTACCAGATTTCGCCGGAAGAAGGATGTTTTTGCCCTAGGAGTTTATATGAATTAGGGAAATGTTTGCAAGGTTGTTTGCACGATGCTAATTGTGATATTAAACAAAAATTTTCTAAAATAAAATCGGCAGTTATCATTGATAGTGAATTATCATTGGAAGATAGAACACTTACACCATCAATGAAAGTAGCTCCAAAAAATGTTTTAGAAAAATATAAAGACCATCTCCTAAATATATATGGAGAAGATGTACCTACCGAAGAGGAGGTATATGTAGTTGAATTAGATGTTAAAAATAAAATAGCTAGAAAAATTGTATAAGATTAAGTCAACCGAGATAATGAAAAAAGTAATGGGAGATTACTTTCATTCCTTAGAATCAGGCAAAAAGAAAGTTGCTTGGTGCACTAGTGCCGGACCTGCTGAACTAATTCGTTCCTTTGGTTTTGAGGTATTTTTCCCTGAAAATCATGGTGCATTGCTGGGAGCAACTCGTACAGCAATGGATTTTATTCCCGAGGCCATAAAATGTGGGTATTCGGGGCATGTTTGTTCTTATACCACATCCGATATTGGTTCATATCTAAAAAAACAGTCGCCATTGCAAAAACATTATGGCATGAAGGGAGTTCCTAAGCCGGATATTATTGCTTACAACACCAATCAATGCAGAGAAGTAGAAGATTGGTTTACTTTTTATGCAGATGAGTTTAATTGCCCTATTGTGGGAATTCAACCTCCCAGGTACTTAGATGAAGTTACTCAAGATGAGATAGATTTGGTTGTAAAACAAATGAAAAAAATAATTCCAGTATGTGAGCAGGTAAGTGGACAGAAATTCGATTTGGATAAATTTAAAGAAACAATTAAACTAAGCAAGGAAGCCACGCTGTTATGGCAAAAAGTACTAAAGACTTCCACAGCTATTAATGCTCCGTTCAGTTTTTTTGATGGAACCATACATATGGGACCCATTGTAGTGTTAAGAGGTACTCAAATAGCAAAAGATTATTATACAACGCTTCTGGCCGAATTAAAGAGAAATGTAAAAAATAATATAGGCTTTTTACCTGAAGCAAAAACACGTATTTTTTGGGAGGGTATGCCAATTTGGGGAAAATTACGAATGATGAGTGATTTATTTACTTCAAACGGTGCTGCAGTTGTAGCTTCAACATATTGTAGCAGTTGGGTGTTTGATAAAATAGATGAAAATGATCCTTGGAATTCTACAGCAAGAGCATATACAGAGATATTTATCAATCGTAGCGATAAAGCCAAAGAAAAAATCTTAGCAAAATGGTTTAAAGACTATAATATAGACGGGATTGTATTTCATGATTCCAAAACATGTTTTAATAATTCTAACGCCAAATTTGGAATGCCACAGCGCTTACAAAAATCGACGGGCGTTCCATCTCTGGTAATAGAAGGAGACTTATGTGACCTGCGTTTTTTCTCCGAAGGACAAAGTATTACTAAAATTGAAACTTTTTTAGAGCAAATAGAAGATTGTAAAGTATTGGACTAAATGGATAAAACTAATAAAATAAAGGTTGGAATTATTGGATTAGGGCCAGTGGGAATGATCTTGGCAGATAGTTTTCAGCGGGCAGGATGCGATGTTTCTTTGTGTGTAAGAAATGCAGTAAAACACAAAAAAATTAAAGAAGAAGGAATTTTTTTAGAAAATGTAATCAAATCACATTCCAAATTTGATAAAGTATATAGAAGTATAATTGAATTGGCAAAATCTGATTTAGATTATTTAGTTTTTGCTTTAAAGACCTATCAGGTTCAAGATGCATTAAAAGAAGCATCTCAATTAATTACTGAGAAGTTAACTGTAGTCTCTGCTCAAAATGGAATTGATGTAGAAGAAATGTTGATCCCAACTTTTACTGAATCGAGAGTGTTAAGAATGGTTGTAAACTATGCCGGTAATATGGTCACACCCAATACAGTCAAGGTGACATTTTTTACTCCTCCTAATTACGTTGGATCAATAAACGACTCTAAAACACAAGAAGCTGAAATTTTTTCAAATTTGTTAAATTTAGTTGATGTGACTACACAAGCTGTTAATTCTTTCGAATTATTAAAACGTAGCTGGGAAAAAACTATTTTAAATTCATCTTTAAGTGCATTATGTGGTGTGGGTCGCTTAACTATGGCTGAAGCTATGAGTGACCCGGATACTGTTGAATTGATAGAACAAATAATTGCTGAAGCGGTCAATGTTGCTGAAACTGAAAAAATCCGATTCCCTGATGATTTCATTCGTCAATGTATGCGGTATCTAAATAAAGGGGGAGATCATTTTCCATCTTTAGCATTGGATGTCATTAACAATCGTCAAACAGAAATTGAATATTTTAACGGTAAAATTGTAGAATACGGACGTAAACATTATATAAGAACTTCACTCAATCTATCTTTTACCAACATGGTAAAAGCAATGACCAATAAAAATATTATTTCTAGAATTCCTGGTATCGCAGGAAATGTAACTAGAAGGATATTAGATAAAGGCCTGATTAATAAATCAATTTCCTCAACAAAATTTAAAAATACAATTTGCTTTTTAGGTGTAGATTTGGGTTCAGCATATTCAAAATTTACTGTAATTAATGAAAATCAAGACCTAATTTTTAAGTATGTATTACCAACTCTTAATAACGATAGGCAAGCACAAAAAAATGTCATGCATACCATTGCTTCTTCTTTTGATGTTAAGTACTGTTGTGCAACAGGTTACGGAAGAAAACATTTTACTCAAGCCGATATAATTAAAACCGAAATAAACTGTGCAGTAAAGGGAGTGTCACATTTCAATTCTGGTGAAAAGAATATTATAGATATTGGTGGTGAGGATATTAAAATTATTAAATGTGATAATGAAAATCACATAAGTAATTTTTACATGAACGATAAATGTGCTGCTGGAACAGGGTCTTTTATTTCTGAAATAGCAGAAAGAGCAAATATCAATATTTCTGAAATGAGCACTTTAGCTTCTCTTTCAAATACCGATAAAGAATTAAATAGTTTCTGTACTGTTTTTGCTAAAACTGAAATAATGAATTGGATTTTTGATGGATTAAGTTCACAGGATATTGCAAGGGGGATTTACATTTCTATAGCAAATAAAGTTGCTAAAATGCGTTTAGAAACAGGAATTCCTACTTTTATGATAGGTGGAGTTATTGCTAACCATCCTTACTTAAAAGTACTATTAAACGAGAAGTTCAATGTAGACATTCATATCATAGAAGGTCCTCAATATGTGGTTTCTTATGGAGCAGCTATTATTGCTTCACAGCATTATAAAAATAACTTCAAAAAAGATTACAATATTAAACTTGAAAAAGCAGAGAAATGAAAGGATATCACAATAAGAATACTGGGTTTGGAATAACTTACGATGATATATATCTCGTAAACGGTGCAAGAACTCCATTTGGAAAATTATGTGGAACATTAGGAACGGTTTCCCCAACCGATTTGGGAATATATTCAACAAGAGCAGCTATTAATAAATCAGGAATTAAAGGGGATGATATAGATCAATTAATGTTTGCAAACATTGGTCAAAGCTCAGCAGACTCTTATTTTTTACCAAGGCATATTGGGTTATACTCCAATATTCCGGAATATATTCCAGCTGTAATGTTGCAACGTATTTGTGGCAGTGGGTTTGAGACGATTATTTCTGGTGCTGAACAAATTTCACTGGGTAAAGCGCAAACGACTTTATGTGGTGGTACTGAAAATATGACATTATCCCCTACAGTCAGTTTTGGAAACAGAATGGGTTATCCTTTGGGTAGGATTGATTTTAAAGACATGCTTTGGGAAGCTTTAAACGATACTGCTGCTGTTCCTATGGGCTGTACTGCAGAAAATATAGCGGCTAAGCATCATATTACAAAAACCGAAGTCAATGAATTTGCCAAACAGTCGATAGATAATTATTTAGCTGCAAAAAAAAGAGGATTTTTTGATGATGAAGTAATTAAAATGAATTCTACTGTGTTTGAATCAGAAGGGTTAAATCCTCGAAAAGTAAGATTGCCAAGAGGCGTTGTTGACTTTTTTACGGATGAAAATGTACGTCCGACTGACTTAGAATCTATGGCAAAATTACCATCGGTATTTGCTAAAGATGGTGTTCAAACTGCTGCAAACTCCAGCGGAATAGTGGATGGAGCTGCTTCAGTAGTCGTAGCAAGTAAAGAATTTGTTGACGCTAAAGAATTAAATCCGCTTTCAAAAGTAATCGCTTCATCTACTAGTGCTATAGATCCGAAAGTTATGGGATTAGGACCAGTTCCGGCTATTCGATTATTACTGGAATTAACCGGATTAAATCTTGATGATATTGGGTTGATTGAGATCAATGAAGCTTTTGGGGCTCAGTTTATTGGATGTGAAAGAGAGTTAGGTTTAAATAGAGAGATCTGTAATGTGAATGGCGGAGCAATTGCATTAGGCCATCCATTAGCAGCTACTGGGACAAGATTATCATTAACAATATCAAGAGAAATGAGGAACAGGGGAGTAAAATATGGTATTGCCTCTGCTTGTATAGGTGGAGGACAAGGAACAGCAATTTTATTCGAAAACCCAAGTATAAACTAATTGAGAAATGGAAAAATTAAAACAATGGCAAATGACAGCATTGAACAAAGATTTTTCTTTGGTAGAATCTGATTTGCCAATAATAAATGAGAATGAAGCAATTATAAAAATAGCTGGGTGTGGTGTTTGTCATACCGATTTAAGCTTTTGGCACGACGGAGTAAGGACAAAAAAAGAAATGCCATTAACCCTGGGTCATGAAATTAGCGGTGTTGTATTAGAAGGCCCTGAACATTTAAAAGGGAAAAATGTGATTATTCCAGCTGTTTTGCCTTGCGGAGATTGTGAGTTATGTAACAAAGGCAGGAGTAATATGTGTCAAAACCAATTGATGCCGGGAAACGATTTTCATGGAGGATTTGCCTCTCATATAATTGTTCCTCATAAATATTTATGTGCTGTACCAGATTCAATTTTAGAGAAATATTCACTGGAGGAGCTTTCAGTTATTGCAGATGCAATTTCAACACCTTATCAGGTAATAATAAAATCTGAGTTGAGAAAAGGAGATTTAGCTATTGTTATTGGTGTTGGTGGTGTTGGTATTTATGGAGCATTGATTGCTAAAATTATGGGTGCAAAAGTTTTAGCTATTGATATTAACGATGAGAAATTAGCAAATGCTAAAAAGCATGGAGTAGATGAAACATTAAATTCAAAAGGATTAAGTCACAGAGATGTTAAAGGAAAAGTTAGGGAGATCGCTAAGGAATTAGAAGTTTCAAAATTTGGCTGGAAGATTTTTGAAATATCTGGAACAACTCCAGGTCAAGAATTAGCTTTTAGTTTATTAACATACACTTCAACATTAAGTATTGTTGGATTTACCATGGATAAACTAAATGTACGTTTAAGTAATTTAATGGCTTTTGATGCTAAATTGATAGGGACTTGGGGATGTAAGCCAGAATTGTATCCAGAAGTAGTAGACCTGATAGCATCTGGAAAATTAGATATTAAAGACTTTGTAGAAACTTTTCCTTTGTCGAAAATAAATGAAGTTTTTCAAAATACATTAGAACATAAATATGATAAACGTTCAGTTTTAGTACCAGACTTTTAATTAAAAAATAAAATATGAAATTACACAGTCACAATTTAGTAGAACATAAGTATACCGATATACTTTATGAATTAAGGCCTGCAAAAGATTTTGAAGGCAACGAAGTGGAAGGCTTGTACAACGCATGGATCATGCTAAACAATCCATCTCAATACAATTCTTACACAACAAAGGCAGTAAAAGAAATTATATTGGCGATGCGAGAAGCTTCTAACGATAGAAGTGTTGTTGCAGTAGTATTTACAGCTGTTGGAGATAAAGCATTTTGCACTGGAGGAAACACCAAAGAATACGCAGAATACTATGCAGGTAACCCTCAAGAATATAAACAATATATGCGCTTGTTCAATGATATGGTTTCGTCCATTTTAATGAATGACAAGCCTGTTATTTGTCGCGCTAACGGTATGCGCATTGGCGGGGGACAGGAAATTGGTATGGCTTGCGATTTTACTATAGCTCAGGATTTGGCCAAATTTGGACAGGCAGGACCAAAACACGGAAGTGCACCCGATGGAGGTTCAACAGACTTTCTTCACCTGTTTGTAGGGGTTGAGTTGGCCATGCTTTCTTGTACAGTTTGTGACCCTTGGTCTGCTCACGAAGCTTTGCGTCATGGTTTGTTAACCGAAGTTGTGCCTGCTCTTAAAGTAAACGGCGAATATATAAATAATCCAATGGTTAGAACCGATAGATGGATAAGTAAGAAAACCAGTGAAATTATTTATGGTCTGGCAAAAAAAGGAGAACACTTGGCAAAAGGAAAAGAGTTGTTTAAGTCAGGTGAAGTGGATCTAAAACTGTTAGACGAAGCTGTAGATAAAATGTGTACGAAGCTAATGATGACCTTTCCTAACTGTTTGAGCAAAACCATTAACTCTATCCGAAAGAAAAAACTAGAGCATTGGGATAGGAACAAAGAATCGAACAGAGATTGGTTAGCACTTAATATGATGACTGAAGCAAAAGCAGGATTTAAAGCTTTCAATGATGGCCCAAAAGGAAAAAGAGAGGTTGACTTTGTAAAATTAAGACAAATGTTGGCTGAAGGTCTTGAGTGGAATGATGAAATCCATAAAGCCATCTCTCCACAATATCAAAATACTGAAGTTTAATGAGATGAAAATGGAAAAATTAAAAATAGAGTACTCACATGAAGGAGCTGTAGCCAATATTATATTAAATGACGGTAAAGGCAATGTGTTAGATAATATTATGATGTTGGAAATACTCGATTTGTTTGATCAATTTAAAGAGAACAAAGACATTAAACTCATTACTTTTCAAGGAGAAGGAAAACACTTTTCTTTTGGAGCCAGTGTCCCTGAACACACCAAAGAATTTGCTGAGATAATGATTAAAACATTTCACAAGATCTTTTTTGAGATTATTGATTTAGGCATACCGACCTTAGCTAAAATTTCAGGGCAATGTTTAGGTGGTGGCATGGAATTAGCATTGGTATGTAATTTTATGTTTGCAGATAAAACAGCCGTTTTAGCTCAGCCCGAAATTATTTTAGGAGTGTTCCCTCCACCTGCATCCATTATGTTACCATTAAAAATTGGTAATGCCAGGGCCGAAGAAATTTTGTTAACCGGAAGAAACATTTATGCCGAAGAAGGAAAGAGCATAGGCTTATTAAATAGAGTTTTTGAAACTAAGGATGAATTAATTGCAGGCACAGCAGAATGGATAACCAAGAATATTATCCCAAAAAGTGCATCATCGTTAAAGTATGCTGTTAAAGCATCCAGAGCCACATTCAATTACATTATGAGTATTAAACTTCTCTATTTAGAGGAACTCTATCTGAGACATTTAATGAAGACCAAAGATGCAAACGAAGGCATTAATTCATTTTTAGAAAAAAGAAAACCTGTTTGGGAAAATAGTTAATTAAGAATTATGAAAAAGATCAGAACAATTGGAGTAGTTGGCGCTGGAACTATGGGTGCTGCTATAGCTCAAAAATTTGCACAAGAAGGATTTACCGTTTATTTAAACGATAGAGAACAAAAATATATCGATAAAGGAGTTGCTGGAATTAGAGAGGTTTTAGAACAAGGAGTAAAACGCCGAATTTTTACACAAGAAAAAGTTGAAGCCATTATTAGTAACATTAAAGGAACAACAAGGCAAGAAGATCTAAAAGTTTGTGATTTGATTATCGAGGCTATTTTTGAAGATTTTGAAATAAAATCGAAATTGTTTAAAACCTTGGATAAATTTGTTCCTGCTGACACTATTCTGGCAACGAACACTTCTTCGTTTTCGATTACAGAATTAGCAGAATCGGTTTCTCGTCCTGAAAGATTTGTCGGGCTTCATTATTTTTATCATGCGGCGAAAAACCGTTTGGTAGAAATTATTCGCGGAGATAAAACATCGGATGAAACCTATAAAGCAATGCAGGTGTTTTCTGTACAAGCAGGAAAAGATGCCATTACAACAAAAGACACTTATGGTTTTGCAGTAAATCGTTTTTTTGTGCCTTGGTTAAACGAAGCTTGCAAAATGCTTGATGAAGGATTAGCAACCATTACTGAAATAGACACCATTTGTATGAAAACTTTTGGAATTGGAATGGGTCCATTTGCTCTAATGAACGCAACTGGTGTTCCAATTGCCCTACATGCACAAAAAACATTAGAAAATTTTGGCCCCTCTTATAAAGTTTCTGAACTATTGAAACAACAAGTAGCAACTGGAAACAACTGGGATATATCCGGAATGGATAAGGTTGAAATAACGTCAGAAAAAATAAAAATTATTAATGACAGAATTTTAGGCTGTACTTTCTTTGTTTGTTCTCAAATTTTAGCAGAAAAAGCTTGTACTACCGTTGATTTAAACAGAGGGGCAAAAATTGGGTTACGTTGGAGAAAAGGGCCAATTGATTTAATGCAGAAATATGGAGAATCTGAAGTGAAACGAATTGTTAATGAATTTGCCAGATTGTATAGTGAGCAAACTCCAGAAGGAATTGAAGCTAAAAACTGGGAAATGGAATATGTAACCTTAGAAATCAATGGAAATAGAGCCATCATCACAATGTCTCGACCGGAAAACATGAATGCCTTAAATGTAGAAGTAATGGCACAGTTGGATTATAAGTTTTCTCAAGTAGACGCTCGTGATGATATAAATACAATAATACTTACGGGTTCTGGTAAGGCATTTGTTGCCGGAGCAGATATTAAGTTTTTTGTAAATAACATAAAATCGAACACTATAGAAAATATTGTCGCTTTTACTAAATACGGACAGAAAGTATTTGAAAAAATTGATGCATCAGCTAAAAAAGTAGTTGTTATTTTAAATGGATTAGCTCTAGGTGGTGGAATGGAACTAGCACTTTGTGCCGATGTGATTTTGGCTGTACCGAAATCTAAAATTGCCTTCCCCGAAACCAGTATTGGCATTTACCCTGGATTAGGTGGAACACAACGTACTGCGTTGAGAGTTGGAAAAGGATTAGCGAAATATTTAGTGCTTACCGGACAAATGTTAGGAGCAAAACTAGCCTTGGAAATAGGATTGATAGATGGCATTATTCAACCTTCAGAAATGTTTGATTTTATTTCAGGAGAAAAAGAAATACCTATAAAAACAAAGACTGAACTTTCAAAAAAATGGAAAGCAATAGAATCGCTTTTTAACAAAAACAGCTACAAAGCTATTATTTCCGGTGATTACATTAATGGAACAATCGATGCTGAGAATATTGATAAGCTTGCTAATACAATGAGGGTTAAAGCTCCTATAGCAATGGATTTTTCTGAAGAACTCATTGAAAATGCTCAAGATCCTTTTTCAGAATTAGAAAAATTGGTTGCAATATTTACTACCAAGGACGCTTTATTAGGATTAACATCTATAGGCAAAAGAGTAAAATATTCTGGAGAATAATTGTTTTATTAGCTATAATGCTTTCCTTGCCACAGATTTTTTTCAATGAGTTTTTTATCAATTTTCGCAACCATCTCAAAGTTTTTTAACCCCCATTTAGGTGCAATTAAAAGATGTGAAGGTGATTCACTTATAAAGCGTTCGATAATTATATCGGGACTTAATAAAGTAATGAAATTTGTGATAAAATCAATATAATTTTCAACTGAAAAAAGTTGAAATAAATTTGGTTCTTTTTTAAACTGCAATGCCATTACAGTATGCTTTACAATCTGCAATTGATGTATTTTTAGTGAATGAATTGGTAATTTAGATATTTCTACCGCATGATTTAGCATTTCATCATTGGTTTCTCCAGGTAAACCAATAATGAGATGAGCACCAAGGTGAAGCCCCTTGTTTTTTGCTAATTTATAAGCAGCTTTAGTTTCTTCATAAGTATGACAACGATTAATAGTTTTCAATGTTTTATTCATGGTGCTTTCAACGCCAAACTCCAATGAAACATAATAATTTTGGGAAATTTCAGATAAAAAATCAATTAATTCTTCGTTTATACAATCCGGACGAGTTCCTATAACCAAACCAATAATCTTTGGATGATTGATGGCTTCATTATAGAGTTCTTTTACTAAATTTATTTCTGCGTATGTATTAGTATAAGCTTGAAAATAGGCAAAATATTCTTGCGCTTTATATTTTTTTGAAAAACTCCCAATCCCTTCATTAAGTTGTTGTGTAATACTTTTTTGGGGTTTACAATAATAAGGATTAAAAGTATTGTTATTGCAATAAGTGCAGCCACCAACACCTTTTGTTCCATCTCTATTTGGGCAAGTAAAACCTGTGTCTAATGATATTTTTTGTACTCTTTTTCCAAATTCTTCTTTAATGAAAGAGGAATAATCATGATATCTTTTATTATTACTGAAGGACATTTTATTTGAATAAGTGTAAGAAAAACAAAACAGCTACTCTTTATTGAATTTGTCTTGATCCTCTTTAAGAAGTTTTTTTGCTTTTGCAATATCTAACATTTCATATGGCATAGATAAATAATAAGGCAGTTCTGTTTTATCTTCGGTTAACATAATAAAGTTAGCCTCGGCAAGACGATCTACAACAGAATGAATAGTTTTTTTTAGATTGGCTGGTGGAGTTCCTTTGTATTTATGAGAAAGAAGATTAAATAGTTCTTCGACAGTATGTTGGCCATCGGCCAATTGTAATACTATTCCAAACCATTGTACTAGTTCTTGTTTTTCATTATCAGGGTTATGTATATCTATTAACGATATTTGATTTCCTGACTTTGAGAATATCACATTGCGATAAAAATATTTAGTTGTATCCATAATTTATCGGTTTACTATATCTTAATAAGCTATCTCTATAGCTGAAATATTCTCTTCAAGTTCAGTTTTTCGATCTTGTCCTAACTCCATATCAATATCCATAAACTTAAAAAAAATGGTCTCTAATTCTTCTTCTCCAAGTAGGGATTCGGCCAGCACAAAAAGTTCATCATTCTCTGCAGCAATATGATCGAGCAAGTCCTGTAGATAATTATTTAGCTCTTGGTACGACTTTTCGTAATTATCTTCCATAATAGCTTGTTCAATTTCCTTAGTGTAATCTCTAAAGTCCTCATGGTGTTGCTCAAATTCATCAATAATTTCCTGTAAAACAAAATCCGGGTGGTTCTTAATAGCGGGAAATAAAACATCTTCTTCTTTACGGTGATGATAAGAATCTGCATATTCTCTATAAAAGGAAATTAATGTAGTTACTAATTCAGTATATTTTTCTATATCAGATTTCCATAATTGATTCAAATTTTCAATGATCACTTCTGTTTTGCAAATTACTTCGTGCTCATCGAGCATTGTTTGTATTGGATTGTTTTTCAAATACTTATATTTTTAGTTTTTCAAAACTTCTGTTTATATAAACACTTATCATTTCTCTGCGGTATTTACGAGAATACATATCATTCTCTATTGCGCGTGCTCCTTTTAAAGCTTTTTTAATAACCCCGGTTTTATTATCATTTACTGTTCCTTCAACAACAACAGCTTTGGGATCGACACCAGACAAGGCTATTTTTAGCTTTCCATTTTTATCAACAGCAACAGCACAGGTTAATGACGTAAACTCTAAACTTTCTCTTTCACGCAATTTGTAAAAATCTGTTTTAAATTCTCTATTCAGAGGTAATAAAATAGCCGTTAAAATAGCTGTTTCTGATAAGTTTCTTGGGGTAACACCATCGCCGGTATAAATGCTTTCTAATTTTACACGACTGGTTTTCTCTATATCTGTTAATTCTATTACAGCATCCATAGCAATGAGTGCTGGAGCGGTATCAGAAACCAATTCAGAATAACAAACTTTTTTTCCTTTTGTTGCAATGCAAACGTCTCCTTCACATTTCAAACAAAAGCCTGCAGATTCTCTCCACCATTCCGACTGGTTGTAAAATAAGCAACGATTTTCACACAATACATTTCCGCCAATAGTTGCTGTTTTTCTTATCAATGGTGCTCCCACAGACAAGGCGGCTTCTATCAACAACGGAAACTCTTCAACTATTTCTTTTTTGAATTTTAATTCTTCCAGGATTTCTAAGGCTCCAATTCGCAAGTAATCACCTTCTTTGGAGACTCCTTTTAGTTCGTTAATTTTGGTAATATCAATTAAGCAAGGGGTATCTTCGTTCCCTTGAAACCGATTAACCATAATGTCTGTTCCGCCCGCCAAATATTTGAAAGCACCTAAATTAGCTTTAGCCAGTTCTATGGCTTCGTTAATAGTCGTTGGAATTAAATATGTTTTTTCAGCTATCATTGTTATAAGTTAACTGCTTCTAATGTTTTATTTTTTACTGTTAATGAATTCAAAACTACTTCCGAAGTGATAGGAAGTGAAGTAACTCGAACTCCAACAGCATCATAAATAGCATTGGCAATGGACGGAATAACCGGATGAATGGCCCCCTCGCCACATTCTTTAGCCCCAAAAGGCCCTTCGGGGTCTATTGTTTCAACAATGTTTGTATGAATATGTGGCGTGTCTTTGGCTGTCGGAATTTTATAATCTACCAAATTGCCATTGAGCAATAATCCATCTCTAAATTTCATTTGTTCACTAATGGCCTGTCCTAATCCCATATGCCATGAGCCTTCTAGCTGCCCTTCAACAGCCAATGGGTTTAGTGCTTTTCCGGCGTCGTGTGCTCCCCAGATATTAACTACTCTAACATGGCCTGTGTCTTTATCTACTTTAACTTCCGAAATAACGGCACCAAAACTATAAGAAGGGCTTAGCCCTGCTCCAGCACCTTTAAAATCGCCACCCAATTTTGGAGAATTGTATGCTCCTGATGTACTTAATGCCCCTACTTTTCTGGTAACATTTTCAATGGCCTCAACCCAGCTTAAATTTACTTTTTCATCATTGGTAAATACCCTTTCGTTTTGGAGGTACAATTCAGATGTATCCACGTCGTTAATTTTTGCCACGGCATCAAGTATTTTTTTTCGAAGCTTTTCAGCGGCTTGTTTGGCTGCATTACCTGCCATAAAGGTAACCCGGCTCGAATAACTTCCTAAATCTATGGGTGTTAGAGTCGTATCTGCAGCTACTACGAAAATATTATTAATGCTTAGGCCCAAAACCTCTGCCACAATAATGGCTAACATGGTATCACTGCCTTGTCCAATATCGCTTGCTCCGGAAGTGATTAACACCCTACCATCCATATCTACTTTTAAGTGCACTACGGATTGTGGATATTCGTTCCGGTGTATGGGTAAGGCACTACCGCTTATAAAAAAACCACAAGCGACACCTACACCATGTCCTTCAGGTAGTTTTCTGAATTTGTTTTTCCATTCTGACTGGGCCATTACCTTTTTTAGTGATTCTACACTTCCATTAGACGTAATTCTGTACTGTCCCACAGTTATTGTATTTTCATCTAAAAAGTTTTTCAAACGCAACTCACAAGGATCCATTTTTATATCTTCGGCTAATCGATCTATAATGGTTTCTACAGCATATCTTGAATTCACTGCACCGTGGCCTCTCATAGCTCCGCATTGTGGTTTGTTAGTATAAACTCTCCTGGTTTTAAAACCAAAATTATCAATTTTATAAGGCGCCTGTAATAAGACTCCATTGTAATAAGAAGTAACTACTCCAAAACTTCCATAGGCCCCACCATCAATAATAATATCGGCATCTAAAACTTCAAATTTACCTTCATCGCTCATTCCCATTTCCATACTCATCGTAGTTGGATGGCGCCCATGATTGGTTAAAAAAACTTCCTCTCTATTAAGGCGGACTTTTACCGGTCTGCCCAAAATTCTTGAAAGATGCGACACTATAATTTCATGAGGAAAGGTGTCCGATTTGCCTCCAAAACCACCTCCTAAATAAGGTTTTATTACACGAATTTGATTCATAGGCACTTCCAATACTTTTGCTAAGTAACGGTGTAAATAATGAGGCACCTGTGTTGCAGTAATGATAGTTAAACCGTTCTCGTCCCACCAGGCAGTTGCAGCGTGGGGTTCGGTAAAACCATGGTTTAAACCTTGAAAGTCGAAATCTACTTTTATTTTACGGTCTGCATTTGCCAGACCTTCTCTTTGGTCGCCAAAGCGTAGTTCTGCCTTTTTATGAATGTTATTATTGAATTTACAATGTGAGTGTATTTGTTCGTCTGTTCCAACATCTTTACAGGATTCTTTCATGTCGAAAAACGGGCGAAGCGGAGTGTAATCCACCTCAACTAATTTACAAGCTTCTGAAGCAATTTCTTCTGTATCATCTGCAATTGCTACCACAATTTCACCAATATATCTTGTTTTTTTAACAGCCATAGCTGTTTCGTCCTCTGAGATAG
>Ga0164320_10000160_pt1 | contig 19126 bp, 17 predicted proteins | sample GuaBasSediGuay11_FD_113736 | JGI IMG/M metagenome (GOLD analysis project Ga0164320, IMG submission 113736) | Subseafloor sediment microbial communities from Guaymas Basin, Gulf of California, Mexico - Guay11, Core 4567-28, 0-3 cm | ecosystem: Environmental > Aquatic > Marine > Hydrothermal...
CTTCCCCCTCACTTTCCCTCCTCGCTACACCACCCCCCACATCACCCCCCCCGACCTGTTTACCTGTCATTGCCCTTCGACTACGCGAAAGAGAAAGCCGATATTCCGCAGGCTGTGGTAGCTGCTGCGGATCAGGTGACTCCGGAAATCGATGCAGACGCAATCAGTAACGCTGCCGCCGCACTGGCCGCTGCGAAATGTCCACTGATCGTGGTTGGCGGTGGCGCACGCATGGCAGGTGAAGCGGTACAGGAGCTCGCCGAGCTCCTGAACGCACCGGTTGCGATGACCCAAAACGCACTGGGCACGCTCGACTGCCGGCACGAACTGGCCTTTACGCAACTTGGTGCACATCACTGGTGGTCGAAGGCTGATGTTGTACTCGCGCTCGGCACACGTTTGTTTCCGGCAGCGATAGCGTGGGGTCGCGATAGCGAACAACGCATCATCAAAGTTGATATTGATGCCGCAGAAACCAACCGCCTGCCGCCACCTATTGACGGAATACACGGTGATGTTGCTGAAGTCGCGTTGGCATTACGTCAATCACTCGATAGATGCATGACCAAAGCTGCACCTGACAGGACTGACGAAATTTTGCAGGTGCGTGCAGCAGTTGAAAACGAACTGGAAATCGTCGCACCGCAGCGTGAATTATTGCAGGTAATTCGCGAGGAACTTGGTGAAGATGGCGTGCTCGTGTCGGACCTGACGCAACTCTATTTCGCGGCACAGGATGTGTTCCCGGTACACAGGCCGCGCACTTATATTCAACCGAGTTACCAGGGGACGCTTGGTCATGCAGCTGCAACCTGCCTCGGCGCACAGGTTGCCGTCGGCGACCGTCCGGTCATCGGGCTCGCCGGCGACGGTGGTTTCATGTTTACCGTGCAGGAGCTCGCGACGGCAGTGCAATACAACATTCCAGTGACTTTCCTGGTCATGAATGACGGCGCGTTCGGCAACGTTAAACGAATATTGCAGGAAGACTACGACAACCGGGTAATTTGCGCCGACCTGCAAAACCCCAACTTCGTCAAGCTTGCCGAAAGTTTTGGCATGCCTGGAAGGAGAGCCTCATCGGCGGATGACCTGCGCACTGCATTGCAGGAATCGATCGCCGAGTCGGGACCGACGCTGGTTGAATATCGTGCTCCCGAGTTTCCATCACCCTGGCCACTGCATTTTCGGCAGAAGGTACGAGGATGAGCCTGTGTTGGTGAGCGAAGTAATTACGCGCCTAGATTGAAAGGATAGAATTGTGACTGTAATCGACATACATACGCACATGCTGACCAGGGACTATCTCGACTTCCTGACCGAACACGGTGGGCCTAAATACGAGTGCAAACCAACCGCTGCAGGACAGGAGAGCGTACACATGTACGACGCGCCGTTCATGACCCTGATGCCGGAAATGTGGGACTACGAGGCGCGCATCAGGGATATGGACAAGGCCGGTGTCGACCTGGCTATCGTCTCACTGACTTGCCCAAACGCTTATTTCGGCGATCAGGAGATCAGCAGCAGAGCTGCAGCGATGGTCAACGACTCGATGGCAGAGCAGCAGAATCTGCGGCCAGATCGTATTGGCTGGATCGCGTCTTTGCCCTGGCAATATGCCGATGCTGCGGTTGCTGAACTTACTCGTTGTATCGAAGCGGGTGCCGTCGGAGTCATGGTCATTGCGAATATTGACGGTTTAAACCTTACCCACCCGGACTTCGCGCCCGTGTGGGAGGCTATCGACGCACGCTCACTGCCCGTACTTGTGCATCCTACGGCGCCGCAGGGCACCGTCGATATGGGGCTCCAGGAATATGGCCTCATCCCGCCGATCGGTTTCATGTTCGACACAAGTCTGGCAATCTCGCGGATGATTCTTGACGGTTTCATAGACCGCTATCCAAACCTCAAAATTATTGCCGCGCATGGCGGTGGTACGTTGCCCTATCTTGTCGGCAGGCTGGATCGTTGCCACGAGATGATTCCAGCCTGCGCAGAGGTAATACAAGAAAAGCCGAGTAGCTATTTGGCACGCATATACTATGATTCTGTTGTGTACACTCAGGAAGCACTAGAGTTGTGCATCAAGGTTGGAGGTGAGGAAAACATGTTGTACGGATCCGATTACCCGCACAACATTGGCGACATGTCAGGTTGCCTTGCACGCGTCGATGCGCTGCAGTCTTGTGTTGCTGCAAAAGTTCGCAATGGCAATGCGATGCGAATTTTCAAGCTCTGACGTTACGGGTATCAAGTGAGTACAGCGGGCTAAAGTCATGGCGAAAATTGTTTTGGGAATAGGGTGTGCGCATACGCCACAGTTGCACACGCCAGCTGATAAGTGGGATATTCGCGGCAAGCGCGACACAGAGGACGGGGTTCCCCTTTGGTACAAGGGTGAGCGCCTGAAATACGCGCAACTGGCCGAGATACGCGCGGAGCAAAACCTGGCTGAACAGACCGGAATGGAAACCCGCGAAGAACGACTTACAAAGTCGTACGAGGCGATCGACCAGCTAAGCGAAATTTTTGCCGCGGCGGAGCCTGATGTAACCGTAATATTCGGCAACGACCAGGCCGAGATGTTTCTTGACGACATCAAGCCGGCGTTTACGATCATGGGCTGCTGGCAATTTGAGAACCTGCCGCGTACGGACGCCCAGGTTGAAAGACTTCCACCTGGAATTCACCTTGCAGATGTCGGCCATCTCCCCGATAGCGGCACGGCTGTTTTTCCGGGTCACCCGGAACTTGCCGAATACCTCGCGGAGTCGGCGATGGATGCGGGTTTCGATATCGCCTATTCGAAGCAGCAGCATCGTGCTGATCCGGATCATGCGCACCTTAGCGGCATGCCGCATGCGTATGGATTTATATATAAGCAGATTTTTCGCGACAACGTGACACCGCACGTACCGATTGATACCAATACTTTCTTCCCACCAAATCAGCCGCGAGTGGCGCGTTGTTACGCGTTTGGTAAAGCCATCGGCAAAGCAATTCGTGCCTGGGATGAAGACCTTCGCGTGGCTGTCATTGCGACAGGCGGCCTGAGTCATTTCGTGGTCGATGAAGAATTTGATCGCGACATCATGGAAGCAATGGAAAACTGCGATTTTAAATACCTGCTGAGTTTCCGCGAAGGTTACTACCAGGCAGGATCATCAGAGATCAAATCATGGGTCGCGATGGGTGGCGCATTGCAGGGCTCACGCCTGCACGGCAACATTGTCGACTATCACGCACTCTACAGAACGCCCGGTGGCACCGGCAGTTCAGCGGCGTTTATGTACTGGCAATAAAAGTTTAGTGGTTTACTGCTGTTCTGGTTTTATCGCCCGTGCCGATAGAACCTGACGTTACGTCAATTTAATTCCTCTGCACCCACCCCAGGGTGAAACTGTATGTGGCACTCCTCACAGGGTGGATACAAAACGTCATTGGCATCGAACAGCGCATCCAGATCCTTTGCTTCAGCAGCTTTGCGGGCGTCATTTCCAGCGCCGATCAGTGTGTCGGCAAACGCCTGCCATGCGGGATCCGCAGCCCATTTCATGTCATTCGGCCCGCTGCCGCCACGTTTGATTTGCTCTCCTGCGGCGATAACCTGTGACGCGGCATCGATGAAAACGCTCCAGTCGGCGTCAGATTGCGGATCCTCAACACCCCAGAGCGTGTTGGTGGCCGGTGTTACGACATCGAGCATAAGGTTATTGATGCTTGACTCCGGCTGATTGTCCGATGGCGTGCACGCAGATACCAAAAGCACGGAGAGCGGAACCAGAAAAAGGCTTTTCATTTTTAAGATACCCCATTTCCCATAGTGTGGCAGCGCCATCACATTGCGGAAATACGGGAATTACGCAATGCGAGCCTGACTGAAACGACAGTAGCAGATCGCGCTACAATTCGTCGATGTTCGAGGCACTGGAAAATTCGACTGCCGCGATTTGGGTTGGCGAGTCGCTGTGGGGTTATCCCCTGTTGCTTGGCCTGCATGTTGTTGGCCTGGCTATCGTTGCCGGTATTTTCCTGATGCTCAATCTGCGAATTCTGGGCTTCAACAAAGGCGTGTCATACGAATCGTTTCTCAGCCTGTTCAGGTTGGCCTGGGTCGGCCTCGCGATCAATGCGATTTCCGGGACTGCCTTGTTTTCTTCACAGGCGACGACCTTTATTTCCAGCACGCCCTTTCTGCTAAAAATCGGATTGATAACGGTTGGTGTGATCTGCGCCGTATTGATTCGCCGACAATTGCGCTCAAGCGCTGCGAGTTGGGACGCGTCAGCTGGTGCGATAAGTGGCTCAACTCGACTGCTTGCCATACTGTCAATACTTTGCTGGATCGGTGCTATCGGTGCTGGTCGGCTGATCGCTTACCTGTGACAGATCAATGGATGCACTAGTACAAACAATAGAAGGCAGCGCGATTAACAGCTGGATTTTGTCGAGCTACTGGTTGTGGCCAGTGCTTGAAATTATTCATTTCATTGGTCTTTCGTTATTGCTCGGTGCCATGCTTATCGTGGACCTGCGTCTCGCAGGATACCTTCGACAGATTGACATCATGGCGACCCATCGGCTGTTACCCTGGGCGACGTTCGGCTTCCTGCTAAACCTGGTTACGGGCACATTGTTTTTCCTCGGTGATCCCGCACGGTATTCCATAAACATCGGATTTCAGCTGAAGATGATCCTGGTGCTAATTGCGGGATTGAACGCGTTGTGGTTCATCTGGAAACTTAATCCACATATTGGATCCTGGGATGCGCATGGTGATACCCCAGCTGCCGCAAAAGTGGTCGCGATACTTTCGCTGGTTGCCTGGCTGGGCGTATTGCTACTTGGACGACTGATTCCCTACGTTGGCACTGGATAGAAACTGCAGGTCAGGCCAGCGATGCCAAACGAAAAAACTCAGCATCACTCCGCGCTGCGTAGCAAAAATTTCCGCATATTCCTGTACGGCAATACGATCTCGGTACTCGGCATCTGGATACAACGCCTGGCGCTGGGCTGGCAGGCATGGCAACTGAGCGAATCCTCGTTGATGGTCGGGCTGGTTGCCGCCATGCAATTCCTGCCACTATTGTTGCTGACACCGTTTTTTGGCGTGTTTGTCGACCGTATCAGGCCGCGTTACGGCATGATTGTCATGCACTGTGTCCTGATGCTAATCGCCACTGTGCTTGGCATGCTGACGTTGACCGATCGCATGACGATTGAAATTCTGCTGCTCTTGTCCCTGCTGCACGGCATTGCCAACAGTGCCTATTCGCCGATTCGCCTGGCGCTTATACCGGACCTGGTAGAGCAGTCGCAGTTTCCGAGCGCGGTTGCCATTTCCTCGGTGATTTTCAACACGTCACGGTTCGTTGGTCCAGGTCTCGCTGGCACAATCGTTTCACTTTGGGGACTTGGTTTTGCGTACATAGCCAACGCAGTTACGTACATTCCGGTAATTCTGTCACTGCTGATTATCAGAACGATCAGGCAACGGCCACAGCCGGCGAAAGACCAGAAGTACCTGGCACAACTTGCAGAGGGTCTGCGTTACACACGGGATCATCCGACCATTCGCCAGGTAATACTAATAGCTGGTATCAGTATTTTTTTCGGTCGTGGTGTACTGGAACTAATGCCTGCATTTGCCGCACTGATATTTGAGGGTGGCAGCCGCGCGCTTGCAGCGCTAATGGCAGCAGCTGGCGCTGGTGCGATATTAACCAGCCTTATTTTTTCGGTCATACGCTTGCATTCGCACCTGCACCTGGCGGTTCTGGTTGGTGCGCTAGGCACAGCAGTTTCTATCTTCCTGTTTGCCCTCGCCAGCAGTATTGCAAGCGGAATTGCTGCAATTGCGATGCTCGGCTTCTTTTCCAGTATGGTTTCCATAGGGTCACAGTCTGAAGTGCAGATCAGCGTCGATGATCGCCTGCGCGGTCGCGTATTGAGTCTCTGGACCCTGGTAGTCATTGGCGGGCCGGCCATTGGTAGCATTGTGGCCGGGTGGCTGGCTCACGAGATTGGCTCGACCTATACGTTGATGACATTCGCTGCCATCAGTTTGCTGTTGATTTTGGGCGCTGCGAGCCGAAAAACAGACTCGACCGCCGCTGAGAAACCGGTTTGAAATATTCTGAGGAAATACATGATCATTGAGTCGGGCCGCATTAGACAAGCTATCGGCCGGTCAGGTATTGCACTGGCAGGGTTGCTCGTTGCGGGCATAGCGCTGGCCCACGGTGTAGAGGAGCGCGACGCCATGTTTCTGGAGCGCAATGCGGGGCAGGCGCTGCTTGCGTTCGCCTACCTGGGGGCGAAGCACATGATCACCGGCTACGATCATTTGCTGTATTTGTTCGGCGTGGTCTTTTTTCTTTACCGGCCGAAAGATATCGCCGTTTACGTAACACTGTTTGCAGTCGGGCACAGCATCACATTATTGGGTGGCGTCCTCGCCGACATCAATGTCAACGTCTACCTGGTTGATGCGGTAATCGGCTTATCCGTTGCCTACAAGGCTTTCGAAAACCTGGACGGCTTCCGGAAATTTTTCAATGTATCACCGAACCCGAAGATTGCAGTTTTCCTGTTCGGCCTGGTACATGGTTTTGGGCTTGCGACAAAGCTGCAAGCCCTGACTTTGTCGGCTGAAGGCCTGGTCGCCAATATCATTTCGTTCAATGTAGGTGTCGAAATCGGCCAGCTGCTCGCACTGGTTTTTCTGCTTGTTCTTATCAATGCGTTACGGGCGAGCGGGTCATTCGAGCGCAAGGCCAGCGTTTTCAATTTTGTCCTGATGTTCGCTGGATTTTCGCTTGCGGCCTATCAGCTGGCGGGGTTCTTCCTCGTTTCCGCCTGACCTTCGACTTTACTGGTATGAGCGTCCGAGCTCATCGATGCTTGCATAAAACCCGCGCACCTCAAGCGTAATCGTAATCGGGTAGTCCTCGATGTTGAGCCAGTACCAGCCGTGGTTACCGGCAAATGGCGCAATGAGAGAGCCGGCGCTCTCGCCAACTTCACTCTCCGCATAGCGAATAAAATACCGGTCCGGATAACCTTCTGCACCTTCACCGGGATCAGCGTGAAAGTCCGTGTATACGACGCCTTTCTCCATTTTCCAGTGATAGACCAGGGCATCGCCCTGTTGCATTACGGCCTTGTATTCAACCTGCTCCCCAACGTCCAGATTGATGACCAGGGTAGCCGATTGAAATGAATTCGCGTGTGTTCTGGAAAAAGGATCGCCGAGAACTTCCGGTTCGTAGAAGTCGAACTCAGCCGGGGCAACGGGAAATGTTCCTGTCACGACCCGGTTCGCTGCGGTCGACGAGTCGGATGTGTCCTGATCGGTACCACCAAGATTGAGCAGGCCGAGTTTTTCACCGACGCCGGTGGGGTCAACGCCGTATTCAGCAGGCAACACGAACAAAACAGCTACGACAATGGCCGTGACCAACGCGAGCAGCGTGCCCTTCAGCAATCCAGCATTTGATGATCTGCTGTCCTGAGAATTAGTCATATTGATGTCCGTGAACTGCTGCTGCGGGAGTGCGTGGTACTGTAATGTATCGCAGAATAGACTGTTCGTTTCGCTATATGCAAATCAGCATTGATTGCCACAGCGCCGCCACTTAGCCTGTCATGGTGCAGTTTATGATTATTACCGGGGGATACCAGTCATGATGAGCCAGGCCGAGAACGAGCGCTTTACCCAGGTCGGGCCTGGCACGCCGATGGGCAACCTGCTGCGTCGCTACTGGCACCCGATCGCCGCGGTCGCCGAGTTGAAAGATAATCCACTGAAGCCAGTGAGGATTCTCGGTGAAGACCTGATTCTCTACCGTGACGGGCAGGGCGAAATCGGACTGATCGACCGGCAATGCTGTCATCGTCGTGCAGATCTTGCCTATGGCATCGTCGAGGACTGCGGTCTGCGCTGTAATTATCACGGCTGGTTGTTCAATCATGAGGGCCGTTGTCTGGAACAACCATTCGAAGATGAAGTTAATGCCGAGGCTAATTTCAAAGACAAGGTACGTATCAAATCCTATCCGGTTGCGACCCTGGCGGGAATGATCTGGGCCTACATGGGTCCGGATCCGGCGCCGCTGGTGCCAAACTGGGAACCATTTACCTGGGATAACGGTTTCTGCCAGATCGTATTTGCCGATGTACCGTGCAACTGGTTTCAGTGCCAGGAGAACTCGTGTGACCCGATTCATTTTGAATGGATGCATCGAAACTGGGTATCAAAGCTGGAAAACAAGGAAGACGGCTACGGGCCCAGGCACCTCAAGGTGGAATTCGATGAGGTTGAGTTTGGTCACGTCTATCGTCGCATTCGTGAGGATACAGATGCCGAGAACGAGCACTGGACCATCGGCGTCATGGCGCTTTGGCCAAACGCATTTTTCGTTGGCGATCACATTGAATGGCGCGTGCCGATCGATGATGAAAATACGCTCAGTGTTACCTGGTCATTCGTACGCGTGCCGAAAGAGCAGGAACCGTATGTGCAAGAGGAGATTCCTTACTGGCACGGGCCGGTGAAAGATCCTGACACCGGACGCTGGATTACCAGCCACGTGATGAATCAGGATTTTGTTGCCTGGGTAGGGCAGGGAACGATTGCGGACCGGACCCAGGAACACCTTGGCAAGAGCGACGGCGGCATCATCAAAATGCGCCGCGCATTCAAGAAAGCCATGGAAGTCGTGGAGTCAGGTGGGGAACCGATGGGGCTTATACGCGATGAAAAGAGAAATGCCTGTATTGAGCTACCTATCAAGCACAGGGATGCATTTGCGGAGTCGAAGACGCGGGAAGAAATCCTGAGCTCGGCGAAAAAGCTCGGCTACCGTGCATTGTGGCCGGAGTACTTGTTCCAAGCCGGTATGCCGGATGACGTGAAAAAGGCGTACCGGGAAGCAATTGGAATAAGCGAGACGTAACTTCTGCAGGCCAACTGATAGTATTCAGCCAGGCTCAATAAAAATCGAGAGTGCAAATAATCGATGAGTGCCACGAATAGCGTTTTCATGAAGGAGTTTCGACAAAACTGGCGAGTGCTTGCCGTGGCATTCATGTGTTTGTTATTCGCCTTCAGCGCGCCGGCATTTTCATTGCCTTTTCTGTTTCGCTCTGTCATAGATGAGTTTGGCTGGACTCGCGAGCAGGCAACATTGCTTGCTTCCGCCAAGTACGCAACCGGTGCAATATTTTCGATAGTAGCCGGTCGTTTTATTGACGTTATCGGTGTTCGCAAGGTGCTGATATCTGTTTCTGCGCTGGGCGCTCTTGCAATGGTCAGTTTCCTCTGGACACCCAACCTCACGATATATTATTTGTCCGGCGTGCTGCTGGGAATTGCAAGCCCGGGCACGATCGTTGCGATCAAGGTTTTAATTTCAAGGACGTTTCATTCCTCACAGGGAACGGCGATGGGTGTTGCGATGCTGGGCACCAGCGTCGGCTCGGTCATAGTACCAATCGCCATTACTTTCCTGATAGGTCAATATGGCTGGCGCGTCGCGATAGCCATGATGAGCCTGGGAGTCTGGTTGATTGCTCTGCCAATGATGATTTTCTTCCTCACCGACAAGTCATTCGAAGGCAGCGAACCGGCAGCTGAAAGCGCGAAATCTGTTTCTGCAGCGGTAACCTGGGGGCCGGTTAAGGCACTAATGAAGAAGCGGGAATTTTGGCTGATCGCACTGGCCGTTTTTTCCGCTGCCTTCGTCGATCAGGCATTCGTGCAACACCAGGTGCTGTATCTCGAAGTCGATCTGGGCATGACAGCGGCATTCGTAGCAGCTGGTATCAGTGCGATGGGTCTGGTTGGCATTGCAGGTCGGGTTTTTGTTGGCAGCATTTTCGACAAACTGTCTTCCAGGGGTGTCTCCCTGATGTACCTGGTTCTTGGAGCGTCTTGCTTGCTCGCACTGGCAGCGTTTAATCCATATATTTTCGCTGCATTTGTGGTGTTTCGCGCTGTCGGCCATGCCGCGGTGTTGTTGGACACGACAGTACTGACCAAACACACGTTCGGCCTGGCTAACATTGGCATCCTGTTTGGTGTCTACACTGCGGTCGTCAATATTGGCTTCGCATTGGGTCCGTGGTTCATGGGTCGTATGTTCACTGTTACGGGCTCCTACGTTACGCCGTTCATGATTTGTGCCGGGATATCAGTTTTTGCGGCCGCCATATTGTTGCCGGTAAAACCGAGATACTGGCTGGAGATGAAAGCAAAGATTAATGGAGAGGCAGCAACCGCATCAACATGATGGAATTGCAGGAGATGTAACCTGACGGTGCCGGCAATTCGCGATCATCCGTGGTTGTTATGCACCGCCATGTTGGTTGCCTGCAATAATGTACTTTGCCGGAAACAGGTTCGACTTCCGTGGCTCCCGAACCTGACTTTTCAACAGCCGGCTACAGGGCAGCAGGCGATCCTTCAAGCTCAAGGTCGGCAACAATCTCGCGGATCCGCTTCATGAAGCTTTCGCCAGGATCTGTTTTCTCTGTGCGATAGCCACTGTCCTTTTCCAGCCACAATGGGTGACCGTCGAATTTTGCGTACTCGTAGTGACCTATCAGGTATTCGAGTCCGTATTTACTGTTCAGGTAGCGGATTATTGCAACGTTGGACTCAAGCTGTGCATCCGTCAATGGCAGATCCGTATCGTTGCCGACATTCTCGATACCGAACGCACTGTGGTTCAGGCCAATGACATGTCGCGCAAAAGTCAGTTCTGGCAGCAATTGATAAATCGTCCCATCCCGGTCGACAAGATAGTGTGAGGAGACATTCAGTGCACCGGCGCTCATGACATCCTGCCGCTTCCCCGGGAGTTCGGCTGGATTGAACACTGCAAACGTTTCCTCCATCGTCGGAATTGCCGTCCAGTGCAAAACGACCATCCTGGGTGTGATTGTGGGCTCGCTCGGCTCCAGACCGTATCTGTCTTTAAGATATTGCAACGACAGCTGCCGTCTTGTGTCGTCAAAGATTATTGGTTTGCTTATCGCCCCCGGCATCGTCGAAAATGTTGCCGTCTCGCTGTCTGGAGTTGCTGTATCGGTACAGCCTGCCAATAAAAAAACAGTTATTGCCGCTACAAATTGCAAGCGTGTATTTGTCACTATCTTCACCTGTCAGTAAGGAGGACACAGAGCTGATAATCGCTTGTCCGTCCACATCATAGCCCGCGTATAGTCGATCGCCAAACGTCGCCAGTTCCTATGTTGGACTACGAAGTCGAAAATTCTTTTTCTCTATTCCGCCGGCCTGCCCCGTCGTTTCGTGGCGTGCACTCAGGTTTCCTGTGTCATCGTCGCTATCCGTTTCGTCTCAGGCGTGTTTGCCGGCTTCCCATCCCATCGGCCCGATCGATTTCGCGGCGGCTTCTGCGGCGACATCCTCAACCTGCGTTGCGAGGGTCTCGTTCCAGCAATTAAGCCAGCCGAACAGGCAGATACAGGCGACGATCTCGATAATTTCACCCTCATCAAAATACTTCTTTAGTTCCTCGATGTCCTCGGCCTCGACCTCATTTGGCAAAGAGCCGGCCTTGAATGCCACGCGAACAGCAGCGCGTTCGGCATCGGTGAACAAATCACTTTCCTCAAAATTCCACAGCGCCTGGATTTTCTCATCCGATGCACCAAACCGGCTCGACAGGTTGGCCATGTGTGACTGGCAATAGCGACAACCGGACGCAACACTACGCACCAGCGTAATCAGCATCTTTAGTTCACCATCCACGGTGCCGGAATACATAACGGCATTGTTGAGTGCTGTGTAGGCCTTGAGGATTTCCGGTCGGCGCGCCATGGTGCGGGCCGCATTCACGACGAATCCGCGTTTCTTGATACCGGCCTCCCACATTGCCAGGATTTCCGGGTCATCCACCTCGTCAAGGTCAAGCGGTCTCAGGTGAGTCATATTGTCAGTCTCAGGTTGTTGTATGGTCTGGTTTCGCAGTATGCAGCCCGATTATGACTGCTGTCGACGCCCTGGCCGGGTCTTGTATCCTTATGCGTGACAGCTATCTTCAGCAGGCATTAGTCACGCTTTCGCTACGTGCATCACATGTAATAATAAGTGATGAGACGGCCCATCAGTTGCGGAACTCCGAATATGAGACAACTTGTTTACATCGTGTTCCTGTCAGTGTCATGCATGCTGTCGACTACGGGTCAGGCGCATCACTCTTTTGCTGCCGAGTACGACATTGACAACTACATAACTCTGCAGGGCACGATTTCCGAATTACGATTTCGCAATCCGCATGTGCAGATTCTTCTCGATGTTGATGACAACGGTGAAGTAACACGCTGGAATGTTGCGGGACAAAGTGTTGCAGCTTTGCGTCGACGTGGGATTGTTGCTGACATCATCGCGATCGGTGACGAAGTAACATTTAGTGGACATGCCGGGCGTGATGGCGCCAGGAAACTGTACCTAGATGTGTTGGTTACGGCAGCCGGTGTGCGCTATTCGGTATTTGGCGATGACACCAAACTCGCGGCCGCAGCGGTTGCGACCGAGGCGGTCAGCCTTGCCGATTCGTCTATTGCAACTGCTCTGCCAGGTCACTGGGCCTTCGACGTTGACAAGACCTTGCCCGGTGCTCCGTTGCACCTCGAGTTTGCGACTGATGGTGATGAACTCCACGCGATTTTCGACAATGAATTGATTGACGTTGTTGTTGGCGAAGATTCTTTCACCATGGTTCTGGGGCGTGAAAACCTGGCGGGATTTCCAGCGAAGTTGCAGCTAAACGGAAAAATTGTTGATGATGCGATTGTCGGCACCGTCGATATGATTGCCGGGTATACAAATTTTCCCAACCTGAATGCGAAGACTTTTTCTGCAGTGCGGACATCCAGCGAAGAATGGCAAGCCGGGTCCAGGGAGCAGATGAGCCCGGTTGATTTTACCGGCGTCTGGTCACGCAAGATTGGTCTCGGACCGATAGGCAGAACCAACCCGCATCTGAACGAGACAGGTATGGCGCGCCACGCCGAGTATCAGAAGGGACTCTACGATCCGACCTTGCGCTGTAAACCAGCCGGCCCGATGCGCAAATATGCCCAGCCTGGCAACATCGAAATCCTCGCGACAACGAACCGCCTGACGATGTTGTACGCCAATAGCAGCGCGATCCGGAGATTCTGGTTCGACAGGGAACAGCACAATCCCGATCGTCCTCACGATGTCATGGGTGAATCACTGGCGACCTGGGATGGATCGACGCTGGTCATCGAAACGCGAAGCCTCGTTGAAGCTGTGCTGACACACAATGCAGAACCAATTTCCGATGAAGCGCGTGTCGTGGAGCGCATCTGGCTGGACGACTCCGGCGACCTGATCATGGAAGCGACCCTGCACGATCCGAAATACTACGCACGGCCTGTCGTCAGGCGGGTGCAAATGAAACGCTCGGATGATCAGGACATGATCTATTCACCATGCGACCCGGACTCATTTTATCGCAGCCTGCAACTCGACGATGCGCTCGAGAGCTATTACGAGCACCAGCCAGAGACGGCTCCGGCAAAAAAATAATTATTATCTTCTCATTCCTGATGCCGAAGACTTAACTGGTATCATTACAAAAAAAATCCTAAAGGGGACACCAAATGGCTGACTTCGGGCTAATTATCAACAGCGAGAAGATCGCGACAACTGAATCATTCGATGTAATCAATCCCGCGACCGAAGAGATCGTCGGTCAGTGTCCAATTGCGACCAAAGATCAACTCGACGACGCTGTGAACGCGGCAGCTGAGGCTTTTAAATCGTGGTCCAAAGTGTCCGATGAGGACCGCGCTGCGGCATGCGGAAAAATTGCCGAAGCGATCGGCAAGCACGCTGACGAACTCGCGACGCTGCTGACCCAGGAGCAGGGTAAACCGCTGAGTGGTGCAAAATTTGAGATCGGTGGCGCTGGTGCATGGGCGGGCTTCACGGGTAGCTTGTCGCTACCGGACAAAGTAATTCAGGACGATGACAAAGCCAGAATCGTGCAAACCCGCAAGCCAGTTGGCGTTGTTGGCTCGATAACGCCGTGGAATTTCCCGCTTATGATTGGTATCTGGCATGTCGTGCCTGCTATTCGCACTGGCAATACCGCGGTCATCAAGCCATCGCCATATACGCCACTGAGCACCTTGAGAATGGTGGAAATCATCAACGAGGTCTTGCCGCCCGGCGTGTTGAACTGCGTGGCTGGCAAGGATGAACTCGGCCAGTGGATGACCGGTCATCCTGGCATTCAAAAAATCATCTTCACCGGTTCGATACCAACGGGTAAGAAAGTCATGAGCAGCTCCGCGGACAGTCTGAAGCGCCTCACGCTCGAACTCGGTGGCAACGATGCTGGCGTCGTTCTTGATGACGCCGATCCGGCGACGATCGCACCAGGAATTATTGGCGGTGCATTCATGAACAATGGCCAGGTCTGCGCGGCGCTGAAGAGACTTTACGTACCAGAATCAATTTACGACGAGCTTTGCGAGCAACTGGTAGAAGCCGCAAAAGGCGTAACGATGGGCAACGGCCTGGACGAAGGCGTTGACCAGGGACCGTTGGCTAACAAGATGCAGTACGACAAGGTTTTGGGATTACTCGAGGACGCGAAAGCCAATGGTGGACGTGTACTGTGCGGGGGAGAAGTGCCAGATGGACCAGGCTACTTCCTTCCGTACACTCTCGTTGCCGACGTGACGGACGGTATGCGTATCGTTGATGAGGAACAGTTCGGTCCGTTGTTGCCGATCATCAAGTACACGGACCTCGACGACGCTATCAGCAGCGCCAATGGACTGGAAGTCGGCCTGGGCGGATCAGTCTGGTCGTCAGATGCAGAACGCGGCAGTGCTGTCGCGGCGCAACTGGAATGTGGCACGGTCTGGGTCAATCAGCACGGTGGCATCGCACCCAATATCCCGTTCGGCGGTGTGAAGTGCTCCGGAATCGGTGTGGAGTTTGGTGAAGAGGGCCTCGCGGAGTACACCACTATTCAGATAGTGAATGTAAACAAGAGCGCCGCTGCGTGAAAAACCTGTTCGCCCGAATCGGCCCGGGAATGATGCTGGCCGCGGTCGCGGTCGGCGTATCACACCTGGTTCAATCAACGCGCGCGGGTGCCGACTACGGTCTGTCGCTGATCTGGCTAATCGTAGTGATCGTTATTTTGAAGTATCCGGCGTTCAGGTTTGCGGTCGACTATTCCAGCGCAACCGGACGCAGCCTGGTGACGGGCTATGCGAACGTCAGCAAATTCGCGCTTGGCTGGCTCGCGGTGGCTTTTTTCGTTGACATGTTCATTGCCTCTGGTGCGGTGTCGTTGGTCACTGCTGGTTTGTTCATAAGTATCTTTAATTTGCCATTCAGTGGGCCGGTTGTAGCGATCGCAATACTGGTTATTTCTGCTGCGATATTGTTGAACGGGCACTATGCAAAAGCAGAGCGAATCGTCAAAGTTTTTGTACTGGCGTTTTCTTTGCTCGCGATCGCAGCGATGTTATTCGCAGTGCCTCTCCTCGGTAGTGATGGCAGAGATCTCTTCGCTCAATTGACACCGAGCCGGTCGCTCGCAGTTTTCGCTATTGCAGTAGCCGGTTGGATGCCGATGCCGATGACCGGATCGATTTTTCACTCCATGTGGGTTTGCGAAAGGCGCAGGAGTGGAGACACGGGATTTGACTATCAACGATCCCTCAGTGACCTGCGTATTGGTTATAGCCTCGCACTGGTCCTCGCCATCTGTTTCGTGGTGATGGGCACGGCCGTACTATTCCAGACCGACCGTGTGGTACCGGCTAACGCAGGCGCATTTGCGACAGAATTGCTGTCTATTTTTACTACTGTAATCGGTAACTGGTCCTATCCGATTATTGCTGCCGCAGCAATAGCAGTCATGTGGTCAACGCAAATTGCATTGCTCGATGCATTGCCTCGTGTGAGCGCAAGACTGTTTGGCGTCATGACCGGGCGATCGACCGACAAACCAGGACTCTATACGCAATTCCTGATCCTTCAGGTTGTCGGTGTTTCGATAATATTGTTATTCCTCATGAGTGGCTTCGGAGCTTTTATCAATTTTGCGACCAGTACCGGTTTTATCGCTGGCCCGGCGCTTGCTTATTACAATTATCGGGCGGTGACTTCGTCAGAGGTCAGCGCCGAATTCCGACCAAACCAGACACTGGTCATCTGGAGCTGGCTCAGCATCGTTTCATTAACGCTGTTTGCTGTTGTTTATATCTACCTGCGAGTTACCTGATTCAATGAGTAATACTGAAACCATGACCGGCGGCGAAGCTATGATTCGCGCCGCAGTAGCCAATGGCATTGACACGATATTCGGTCTGCCAGGCGCACAAATCTACCCAATGTTCGACGCGATTTACCGTTCGCCTGACATCAACGCTATTTTCAGTCGTCACGAGCAGGGCGCTGCCTACATGGCCTTCGGCTACGCTGCAGCAACCGGAAGACCTGGTGCATTCGCAGTTGTTCCCGGACCAGGGGTTCTGAATGCAACAGCGGCGTTGTGTACCGCGGCTGGCTGCAATAAACCGGTCCTGTGCCTGACGGGACAGATCATGTCGGAGTTTCTGGGCAAAGGCCGCGGCCACCTGCACGAACTTTCGGATCAGCGCGGTACGCTTGCCTCCATCATCAAGTGGGCTGATCACATCGAAGACCCAACGAATACTTCAGCGCAAATGAATGAAGCGTTTCGCCAGATGCAAAGCGGAAGACCCGGACCGGCATCAGTAGAAATGTGCTGGGACACGATGGCGAAGCCGTGGGATGTCAACATTGCACCCGGTAACACGACCATCGACAAGCCGGCAATCGATGAAGATGCGGTGAGCGATGCTGCAGACTTAATAGCCAGCGCAAAGAACATCATGATCATGTGTGGCAGTGGTGCACAACACGCGAGTGCGGAAGTAACAGCACTTGCTGAAAAGCTCGGCGCCTGCGTAACCGCATTTCGCAGTGGCCGTGGTGTGGTTAGCGAAGATCATGCGTGCGGCGTGTCGTCAGCCGCGGCAAGATTACTGTGGGACGATACAGATTTACTGATCGGCATAGGCTCCCGCCTCGAATTACAGTACATGCGCTGGGGTTCAATGGATGTCTATCACGACAAACCCCCGACCGGCGGCCCGAAACTGATCCGCATCGATGTTGACCCTGAGGAAATGCATCGCCTGAAACCGGACGTTGGCGTTGTGGCTGATTCGGCCGATGGCACACTGGCGCTGATCGATAAACTGGATAAATGCAATTTCAAACAGGGCGATCTTGAGCGGATAGGACAAGCCAAACAAACCGCCCGCAACAACATCGAAGAAATACAACCACAGCTGGCCTACCTGGACGTGATTCGTGCAGTGCTGCCGCGCGACGGATTCTTTGTTGAAGAACTGTGTCAGGCAGGATTTACCTCGTATTACGGTTACCCGGTCTATGAACCCCGCACCTACGTAACACCGGGCTTCCAGGGAACCCTGGGCTTTGGGTTCCCAACAGCGATCGGCGTTAAAGCCGCAATGCCGGACAAAGCAGTCGTGTCAATAACAGGTGATGGCGGATTCTTCTTCGGCATGCCGGAACTGGCGAGCGCAGCCCAGCATGGTATCGGTCTGGTCACTGTCGTATTCAACAACTCGTCATTCGGCAACGTCCGCCGCGATCAGCAATTACGTTTCGATTCCAACCTGGTTGGGGCCGAGCTGGAAGACCCGGACTTGATGAAACTTGCGGAGTCGTTTGCAGTGGACGGCTATCGCGTTGCGTCGCCAGACGAGCTGAAACCAGTATTGGCCAAAGCGATCGACAATGATCGTCCGGCCATTATTGAAGTTGTCGTGGAGCGGGGCTCAGAAACCAGCCCGTGGAAATATATTATGGGCTAGCTGTATTGGCTTGACGCTGGATGAGGTGGGCTGGCCAATGCAGCATATTGTCAGCCGTCATCCTCTAGCGGCCTGAACTCATTGTTTGGCCCAGGTGTCAGGGACACAATCTGACATGGCTCAAGTATATCTACCCGGTGCCACATACCTTTCGGTACAACCAGTCCATCGCCCGGCACTACATCGATATCGTCCATGGAGCTATCCAGAAACACAACTCTTACCCGGCCCGAAATCAGGTACAGAATCTCGTCACCGTCAGGATGCATTTCACCTGCATGTGGTGAATTTTCTGACATTGTAGCTACACCAAAGGTTGCACTTTTAACCGGAAATGGCGGATCTGGCCTCTCCGGTATCTGAGACGCCATAAAATCATTATCAATGCCTATTGAGTTTGCGGATGGATTGAAACGATAAGGTTTGGTCATAATTTAAAACTCAAGGCAGCAGTATTTGTGAAAATGACGACTGTAGTTTTGGGCCGCTTATGTTCTTATTTGGTGCGAGACCAAACATTACATCGCAATAGTGGAGCATATCATTCCGATCCGCTTAAGCTGGAGACGGGTCACTGATACATCGCACTAACGGCCATGTTCCAGTCGATGCCACCGCCGTTGTATTTAGTCACACAAGTATTGGCGTCGATAAATAAATCTTCATATCGATCACGCATGCGCTCGGTGATGTCGAGCATTCCTGAGAACGCCGGGATGTAACCAGTCCGTGCAATGAGTTCTCCTTTCGGGTTCCTGAACTCAACCTTTCCATGGGTGTTTTTCGTACAAGAGAAGCCTCCCTCGTGCACCAGCCGATGGTGATGACGACAAAGCTGTACCAGGTTGGCAAGACTGGTCTCACCGCCCTTGCTCCAGTGCTTGATATGGTGCCCATCGATGTAATGTTTGAGTGTGCAGCCCGGGAACTGGCAGCCTTCGTCCCTCGCTTTTAGCGCTCTGCGCATTGCGGGAGGAATAATCCTCGATTTTCGGCCGATATTGAGGGGTGTGCCGTCTTCGTCTTCGGTCAGGACACTTATTCCGGCATCGCAACAGAGGCGTCTCGATGTTTCCGCGGAAACATGTGGACCGTTTTCTAAATGGGAGATGTGACCTTCACTGTTGGTCAGTGTTTCCGCGGAAACATGTAATACCACCTGGTA
>Ga0164320_10000161_pt1 | contig 19115 bp, 19 predicted proteins | sample GuaBasSediGuay11_FD_113736 | JGI IMG/M metagenome (GOLD analysis project Ga0164320, IMG submission 113736) | Subseafloor sediment microbial communities from Guaymas Basin, Gulf of California, Mexico - Guay11, Core 4567-28, 0-3 cm | ecosystem: Environmental > Aquatic > Marine > Hydrothermal...
GCGCGACATAATCGCCGTTCAGGTATAGTTTTTGCGACACCCTGTCCTTCCTATTTAAACATCAATTTTATACTGTCCAGTGCCTTGACCAACAAACCGCCATCATTCACCGCATGTGTTGCAACGATACTCTTGCTAACGACCAGTTCGTCGTCCAGTTTGACATTCACCACGCCCATCTCCTGCCCACGTACTACGGGTGCGTTAATTTCGCTGTCAATTTCCATCGATGCCTGCAGTTCACGATAGCGGCCACGCGGTATCGTAATATAGATATCACTCTCGACACCGATTGCGAGTTGTTCCTGGTCGCCATACCAGATGCGTGCAGTTTTCAAAGTTTCATTCGCACGATAAAGGCGATGGGTTTCGAAATGCCGAAACCCGTAATTCAGCAAAGACTGGCTATTTTGGGTGCGCGCCTTGTCCGAATCAGCACCGAGAATTACTGAAATCAGACGCATGTCGTCTCTTATTGCCGACGCCACCAGGCAATAGCCGGCCGCCTCTGTATGGCCTGTTTTCACACCATCTACCGTATTATCGCGCCATAATAAACGATTTCGGTTGAATTGACGGATGCTATTGAAGGTATATTCCCTTTCTTTATAGATTCGATAGGTCTCGGGGAAATCGCGGATAACCGCCTGGGTTAAAATCGCGATATCGCGTGCAGTGCTGTAATGTCCTTCGGTTGGCCAGCCGGTAGCATTTTCAAACTGGGTATTGGTCATTCCCAAAACCTGGGCCTGGTGACTCATATAGCCGGCAAATGCAGACTCCGTGCCAGCAATATGTTCAGCCAACGCAACGCTGGCATCGTTACCCGACTGGATTATTAATCCTTTCATCAAGTCCTCTACCGCTATTTGTTTACCGACTTCGACAAACATTTTCGACCCCTTCATGCGCCAGGCTTTTTCGCTAATGGTTACCAGGTCATCGAGTTTAATGTCACCATCGGCGATAGCCTTGTCGACCAGATAAGCAGTCATTAATTTGGTTATGCTCGCGGGCTCTATGCGCTTGTCCGGATTTTTTTCAGCAAGCACCCGGCCACTGTTAAAATCCATCAGGTAATAGCTGTCGGCATCGATAGAGGGCGGGTCTGGTATCGGCTTCGGTGCAGCCCACAAACTGGTGCTGATAAATACCAAAAAGGCTGTAACTGTGATATTGACTATCTTCATTTTATTACTGTGCATACCATGGTCGAAAGTGCCGCGATTGTAGCGGGCGGCTCAAGCCGTAACAAGCGCTATTGCTTATGGAACCTCTGAACAAGTCCTATGGGGTCCCTGTCACTTCTGTACAACGATACGAGCGGTGGTAAATCCCTTGCTCTTCAGACGGCGAATCACCGCATTGGCTTCATCGATGTCGTACAACGGACCCACCCGCACTCGATAAAATAAGCCGCTATTAGTCGCCAATTCAGAAATCGAGACCGCTTGTTCGTTTAAATCCCGCAAATCTCGCAACAGATTAATTGCGTTAAATTCCTCGCCAAAAGAACCAACCTGGATAAACAACGGAACTTCTTTCGCCGCCTTGTCAGCCAGTGGAATTGTCCTTACTACTGATGCCGTTACAGGTGCGGATGCGCGTTGGCCCGGGGTCAGGGTATTAATCTCAACCCGGGCGGTACCAGTACCGATAATATCGAGCTTTTGCGCGGCAGAGTAGGATAGATCAATAATGCGGCCTGTAATAAATGGCCCTCGATCATTCACTTTGACTACAATAGAGCGTCCGTTAGTCAAATTTTTCACACGCACATAAACTGGAATAGGCAGGGTTTTATGCGCGGCGGTCATTGCGTACATATTATAAGTTTCACCGCTCGAGGTTTTCCTGCCGTGAAATTTTTTCCCATACCAGGAGGCCATACCACGTTGCTTGAATCCGTCCGCGCTATCAAGTACGTAATAACGTTTACCTGCCACCACGTAGGACGAAGGATTGCCGGTTTTCGACTTACTCGATTGCGGGATACTGGCAGTTTGGCTACCGCCAGTTCGATCACCAATGGGCACCCCAAAGGTACAGGCGGACAGCACAATGCCAATAGCACCGGTTAAGACCGCTTCCCTGAGCATCATGACTCCTGCCGTAGCCTGTTTTTGATTAATAACGACAACTGGTACACAGCCATCGCGTACAGCTCGCTGTGATTATATCTGGTAATGACATAGAAATTCTGCAAGCCGACCCAATATTCTGTGGTATTTTTCTGTTCCAGTTTCACCAGGGCCACAGCAGTATCCGGATCAAGTTCAGTTTTCGAGTGCAACCCATTTTGCGCCAAATCAGACCACTTATAACTGGTTTTAATTCCAGGAGTGAGCTTGTCGATCGAATTATTTTCAAGTGCGGTCAAAGGGCCGGCTACCGCTTCGTTTGGACGCCAGCCATGCTTGACGAAATAATTAGCCACACTGGCGAATATGTCCGGAATACTGTCAAACAGATTGGCCTGTCCATCGCCGTCAAAATCTACTGCATAACTGCGATAACTTGAGGCAATAAATTGCGGCATACCCATAGCACCTGCATACGAACCCCTCAGCGCCCTCGGATCCAGGTTCTGTTCTTTTGCCAATAATAATAATTGCTCAAGTTCACGGCTAAAGAATGCACTGCGTTTGGGATAATCAAAAGCCAGGGTCACCAGGCTATCGAATACCGGATCCTTTCCCCGGTAAGCTCCATAAAAGGTCTCAACGCCTATAATCGCGACGATAATTTCTCCCGGAACTCCGGTTTTTAAACTAATCTCGGATAAAAGGCTCGCATGCTCGCGCCAGAATTCGACACCTTGCTGAATACGCTTTTCTTTAATGAATATATGGCGATATTGAAACCACTGCAGTTCTTTTTCAGCAGGCTTGTCCAGTAACTCGAACAGATGGTCCTGTTTCTTCACGCCCGAAAACAAATCGACCAACTCCTGCTCAGTGTAATCGCTTTGCCTGGCCATATGCTCGACAAAGTCGTTCACATCAGCACGATTTTTATAGTCACCAAGTTTGATTTCGACCGCGTTTACAAGCGTCGAAAATAACAAGGCCGCCAAAGGTAAAATATATTTCATCAACTAACCCAAATAACGTTTTGCTGAACGTATCGACATAATCAACCCGAAACCCATCATCAGGGTTACCATCGAAGTGCCACCATAACTGATTAGCGGTAGAGGAACCCCAACTACCGGCAACATCCCAGCAACCATACCGATATTAACAAACAGGTATACAAAAAATGTCAGGCTCAATGCGCCTGCCAATAATCGACCAAAATTTTCAGTCGCGTGGGCCGCTATATACAGTCCCCGATAGATTATTGCGAGATAGAGAAATATCAACAAAATACTACCGAAAAACCCAAATTCCTCGCCAAATACCGAGAAGATAAAATCGGTCGAGCGCTCGGGAATAAAATCGAGTTGCGACTGGGTGCCATTCAGCCAGCCCTTGCCGTAGACACCGCCAGAACCGATCGCAATTTTTGACTGAATAATATGATATCCGGAACCCAGCGGGTCGCTCTCCGGGTTCATCAGCGTCAAAATACGCGCACGTTGGTAATCGAGCAACACAAACTTCCATAGCAATGGCGCCATTAACGAAAACAGAAAACTCAGGATTAGAATAATCTTCCAGCGCACTCCCGCCAGGAACAATACAAAAAACCCGGCACTACCAACCAGAATTGCCGTACCAAGATCGGGCTGACGGGCTATTAAAAAAACCGGAATCATTACCAGGACTACCGATATCATTAACGCCTTCCAGCCCACAGGCAAGACTCTATCTGCCAGATACGATGCCACCATCATCGGTACCGCTAGCTTTAGAATTTCGGAGGGTTGAAACCGGATTACGCCCAGATCAAGCCAGCGTTGCGCACCTTTGCCAACCTCACCATAAAACATGACCGCAAGTAACAATAATATTCCCGCCAGATAAAGCCAGACTGAAATTTTCTTTAAAATCCGGAGGGGGATATTGGCGACCGTAACCAATAATAATAATGCCATCGCCAAACGCGTAATCTGGCGCATCATTAAATCAATATCTGAACCACTCGCGCTGTATAGCACCATCACGCCAAACACCGATAACAGCCCGAGCAATAGTAACAATACCGGGTCGATGCGTAACACATCGAGTACGCGCTTCGTGTAAGAAATATTTTCGTAAGCCAGTACCTGATTCACGACTGCCCCAGCAAATAAGCATCCATCACCTGGCGCGCAATCGGCGCAGCAACAGTACTACCATGACTGCCATTCTCGACGATGACCGCCACCGCAATACGTGGATCATCGGCAGGCGCAAAACTGACAAACAACGCATGGTCACGTAATTTCTCAGCCACAGTTTCTTCATCGTACTCCTCATCCTGGGCAATTCCAAAAACCTGCGCGGTTCCGGTTTTGCCGGCGACGCTATACTGTAATCCCAGGCTCATTCGGTACGCTGTGCCACGGATACCATGCACGGCATTCTTCATAGATTCCAGGATGTACTGCCAGTTCGAATTCTTGACCAGTTTATATTGCTCCACCGGGGGGCTTCCAATTTCGCGCTGCTCTTCGGCATCGGCTGACTCGATGGTCCGCACAAGATGCGGGCGATAACGTGTGCCTTTTTGTGCAAGCGCGGCGGTAGCATTTGCGAGTTGCAGCGGTGTCACCAGTAACGTGCCCTGCCCTATGCCGGTATTCAAAGTTTCTCCCGGAAACCATGGCATACCCTGCGTCGCCCGTTTCCACTCACGAGATGGGAATAAGCCGCTTTTCTCTCCGGGGCTGTCGATACCAGTTTTTTCACCAAAACCAAACTGCACCATGAAAGCTGAAATTTTATCGATCCCCATACGGTAAGCCAAATCGTAAAAATAGACATCGCAGGACTGGGTGATCGAGTCTTGTAAATCTACCGAGCCATGACCCTCCTTTTTCCAGTCTCGAAACTTTCGCTCCTCGTCAGGCAGTATGTAGTATCCGCCACAAAATAGTTTCTGCTTTTTATTCACCGTCCTGGTTTCGAGTCCAGCTAATCCATAAAAGGGTTTGACGGTCGAGCCCGGTGGATACTGGCCCGACAGGGCCCGATTGAACAATGGCCTCCTGGATGAGTCGCGCAAACTGGCATAATTTTTCACACTGATGCCGTGAACGAACAGGTTGGGGTTGAAGGTCGGCATACTTACCATCGCCAGGATCTCGCCATTATCAGGATCGATCGCAACCACCGATCCGGTATAATCGCCAAACGCCTTCTCTGCCACCATCTGCAATTTCGAATCGATAGTTAAATGCAGGTTGTTGCCCGGAATTGGTGGTTTTTCGTCGAGCACCCGCAAGGTTCGACCCTTGGCGTTCACTTCGACCTGTTGTACACCGACCGTACCGTGCAATTCGTTCTCGTAGAATTTTTCAATCCCGAGTTTACCGATATGACTGGTACCGGCGTAATTTATTTCATCCACCTGGCTCAATTCTTCCAGATTGATACGGTTCACAAACCCAAGCGCGTGCACACCGAGACCGCCAAACGGATAGTTTCGTGCTAAACGCGCATTGATTTCCACGCCCTTGAACTTATGCAAATTGACTGCAAGCCGGGCAACTTCGTCATCGTTGAGGTTCAATCGTAACGGTATGCTTTCAAAACGCCGGCGTCGTTTTGAGGATTGACGATAGCGTTTTAATTCCTGATCGCTATAGTCGACATATTTTTTGAGTCGTGTCAGAGTGTCTTCAATATCGTCTACCTGTTCGCGGATAATTTCGAGACGGTAAGCCGGCAAGTTTTTCGCCATTACCACACCATTACGATCAAATATTAGCCCCCTGGCCGGCGGTAATGCCTTGATACGTACGCGGTTACTGTCTGACAACGTGGCAAAATGCTCGTAGTCGACCACCTGCAATACGTAAAGCCGTATCAACAGGGTAACGATCATCACCAGAATAATAGCGGCTGATACGACTAATCGTTGCCGGATCAGACGGTATTCGAGGTGATCGTCTTTTAAATGAACTCGATTCGACATCTAGTATTAGCGGCTTTGGGGGCCGGATAGAAAAATAATATCTGTATTTCTGCGTACAATGATGGGTACCAGATTAAACCATCGAAATGTGACAATGCATAGTGTAACGGTTCATATTTCAGTCAGATTGCATCGATAAGCACAGATTCCGTCTTTTTTTAGCAGTTTAGTCCTAATTTATGTGCAAAGAGGTTTTGAACCCGCGACAAAAATCGATATCATGCACGCAATTTTTTTCGGCTCCATATTTGGGGCACATTTTTTGTTATTATCAAATATCCATTTTTAGGGGAATAGTATGGAATTAAGTAATATGTTGCCACCGATCATCGGTGTACTGGGGCTGTTCGCCGCCAAATACATCTATGAGCAGGTGAAAAAACACCCGGAAGGCGAAGGAAAAGTTGTCGAGATTGGCAATCAGATACACCTCGGCGCAATGGTTTTCATGAAGCGTGAATACAAGATGCTGTCAATATTCTCGGCCTTGCTAATTATATTGCTATATATATTTTTGGACTGGGGAACTGCATTTTCCTTTTTGCTCGGCGCACTTGCCTCCGGCACCGCCGGTTATATCGGCATGAACACGGCCACTCGCGCTAATGTTCGCACCACTACGGCCGCGCATAATGAAGGAGCCGCAACGGCGCTTACGGTTGCCTTCTTCGGTGGATCGATCATGGGCCTCTCGGTCGCGGCACTTGGTTTGCTAGGTCTTGGCGTGGTCTATTTGATGTTCTCTGGCGATCCCGAAACCTTACATGCTATCCATGGTTTCGCTATGGGCGCATCGGTAGTGGCCCTGTTCTCACGCGTTGGTGGTGGCATCTTCACCAAGAGCGCCGACGTCGGTGCCGATCTGGTAGGTAAAATTGAAGCCGGAATTCCGGAAGATGACCCTCGCAACCCCGGTGTAATAGCCGACAACGTGGGTGACAATGTAGGCGATGTTGCCGGCATGGGATCCGATATTTTCGAATCTTATTGTGGGTCGATGATCGCAACCATTGCCATCGCATCGACACTAACCGTCGCTGCGATGTCGGATATGGGCAGCCGCGGCGACCTGATGTTTCTGCCACTGGCGCTTGCATCACTGGGGTTAATTTGCTCGATTGGGGGTATATATATCGTTAAAGTGAATTCCGCCAAATCTCCCGAAAAAGCCCTGCGCATGGGCACCATGGGCGCATCGATATTATTTATCGCAGCGGCTTACTTCCTCATAAAACTACTCGATTTGAGCAGCGGAATTTGGATGGCGGTACTCGCCGGCGCAGTCGGCGGCATCATTATCGGCCTGGTTACCGAGTACTATACGGCAGGTAAACCGATCGAACACATCGCCAAAGCCGGCGAAACCGGTGCGGCCACGGTTATGATCAGCGGGCTCGCGATCGGCATGCAGTCGGTAGCGATTCCGGTACTGACAATCTGCGGCATCATCGCGGTGTCGAGTCACTTTGCCGGGCTTTACGGCGTTGGCATAGCTGCTGTCGGCATGTTGGCGACCGTTGGTATTACCATGGCAATAGACGCCTATGGACCGGTTGCTGACAACGCAGGCGGCATCGCCGAAATGGCGGGGCTCGGAGAAGAGACCCGTAAAATCACCGATTCCCTCGATGAACTGGGTAATACTACCGCCGCAATTGGTAAGGGATTTGCTATCGGAGCAGCGGCACTCGCAGCACTGGCAATCATCACGGCCTTCATCGAAACCGTATCGCTTAATATTCCCAACTTCAGACTGGAATTGAACAACCCGGAGGTACTCATCGGACTGTTCATCGGTGGTCTAATCCCTTTTGTCATCGCCTCGATAACGATGACCGCAGTAGGCGACGCGGCATTCGAAATGATCAAGGAAATCCGTCGTCAATTCCGTGAAATCGAAGGTTTACTCGAAGGCAAAGCCGAACCCGATACCGCACTGTGTATCGATATCGCAACTAGCGCCGCCTTAAAGAAGATGATTTTGCCTGGCGTCATCGCAGTGAGTGCGCCACCTCTGGTCGGCTTCGTCATCGGTGCCGAAGCCCTCGGTGGCATGCTATCCGGCGCGTTGTTGAGTTGTGTTTTGATGGCATTAATGATGGCAAACGCTGGTGGAGCCTGGGACAACGCTAAAAAATATGTCGAAAAAGGCAACCTCGGTGGTAAAGGTTCAGACGTGCATACCGCTACCGTAGTCGGCGATACCGTCGGTGATCCTTTCAAGGATACCTCGGGGCCCTCGATGAATATTTTGATCAATGTTATGGCTATCGTTAGCCTGGTGATTGCTCCGTTACTAGGGTAGTTTAGTTTGCTCGGGTAGGAGTGTTTGCTCCTACCTTTATTGCAAAAGCATTATTCCCCCCAAGTTTTATTTGATTGCTTTATTAGGGTTTCGCACACTAAGGCTTTCGGTGCTTCGTAGTTACTAATGAGTCATAAAAGCACTGGTGTGCGAAAACACTCGCATTACACCTGGGTGACCACAATTAATTTACCAATTTTTGGACAAAAGATTCCAATGCAATACTACATATATCACCATCTCGCATGATAAAATAATGCAATTACGATATTCTGCCGCGCTTAGAAATCAACTATAGAAAACCATGAGCGACATCCCCGACATCACCGATACCGAGCATTGGACCATCAGAACCAGTCTCGACGAGCGCTGGGGGAAAGATGTCATCATACCCGAACTAGTCGACGTAGAGGCCAGGCTTGACCCATCGGACCGGGAACTGGCCGATTGCCCGGCGGTGTTCTGGCAACACCAGGATTGTCATTTTATTATCATGAAAACTGGTGAAGGTTCTTATCGTACACAGTTTTATTACGGCAATCGGGAGCAGTTTGGCACCGGAATACGTGAATACGAAGACCTCGCCGACTGCGTCGTCTCATTGCTGCGGTTGCAAGCCGATCATGAAAGTACCCGAAGTGGGGCGTTCCCCGAATCAGGCCCGGCGAAGTAGCTTGCCGAATTAGTACTGCAGACTTGACAGGCTTTTTTTATAAAATTTCGATTCACCATTGGCAGGGATTTAAATATGAGTCAAAAAAACGCGTTTTACGCCCAATCCGGAGGCGTTACTTCGGTCATCAATGCCACCGCCTGCGGTGTAATTGAATCCTGTCGGCAAAATAAGGACCGCATCGCAAAACTATTTGCAGGTCACAACGGAATAATCGGCGCTCTAAGCGAAGAATTGATCGACACGTCCCTGGAATCCGATGCCGATATTGCGGCTCTGAAGAATACCCCGTCCGGCGCTTTTGGCTCCTGTCGTTTCAAACTGAAAAGCCTTGAAGAAAACAGACGCGAGTACGAACGCCTGATTGCCGTATTTCAGGCGCATGACATCGGTTATTTTTTCTACAACGGCGGTGGCGACTCGGCCGATACCTGTTACAAGGTTTCACAACTATCCGAAAAAATGGGTTACCCGGTACAGGCAATTCATATCCCGAAAACAGTGGACAATGACCTGCCCATTACCGATAACTGCCCAGGTTTCGGTTCGGTGGCGAAATATATCGCGGTATCGGCCCTTGAGGCATCTTTCGATGTTAGATCAATGGCCAAAACCTCAACCAAGGTTTTTGTCCTCGAAGTGATGGGTCGCCATGCTGGCTGGATTGCCGCGGCTGGTGGTTTAATCGAAGATTATGGTGTACCGGTAATATTACTTCTGCCGGAAATTGATTTTGACCATGATCGCTTCATTGCAGCAGTACAAGATAAGGTAGAAAAACATGGTTATTGTACAATCGTGGTTTCCGAAGGCGCGCACTACGCTGATGGCAAGTTCCTCGCCGAGCAGGGTTCACAAGATTCGTTCGGTCATGCGCAACTTGGTGGTGCCGCACCCGTGGTTGCCGACCTGATCAAACAGGCACTGGGATATAAGTTTCATTGGGCCGTTGCCGACTATCTACAGCGAGCCGCACGTCATCTGGCATCGGCAACCGACGTCGAACAGGCATACGCGCTGGGGAGGGCTGGCGTCGAAATGGCTCTAGATGGTAAAAATGCGATTATGCCAACTATTGATCGCGTCTCCAACCATCCCTATCAATGGAAAATAGGCAGCGCGGCACTTTCTGAAGTGGCAAACGTCGAAAAAATGATGCCACTGGATTTTATTTCAGACGATGGCTTTGGAATTACCGACACCTGCAGGGATTATCTGTATCCGTTAATTAAGGGAGAGGCCTACCCGCAATATGACGAACGCGGTATGCCAGAATATGTCGTATTAAAAAACCAACTGGTCAATAAAAAGCTTGCTTCATTTGAACTCTAAGGTAAATCCAACGTGACGCTGCAAAGGGCCCGTGAACTACTCGAAGTGCAGGTTTATATCGGCCAGGGGTATAATCGCAACTCGGCGAAACTAATTCTTGCCGAGGTGCAGCGCGAGCATGGGCAGGAAGCCACCGACCAGCTTATAGCCGAACTGGATATGGAAACAGTTTTTGGTTTCAAGACCGGCCAGGTCTTTAAATCGCCTTGATTTGGCCTGGCCCGCATATTGCGTAAAGGCGGTGACGACTTATGATATTTATGATTAATTTCAAACAATCAGGCGCATATATCATAAATAATTAAAAATACAGTTTGTACCTGACCTCGCTCCCTATGATGCAATATGTGGGCTAGCGATTTTTCCTGGCTGATAATATCGCGCGTTCTTCGACCCCAATTTCTGTGACCTTGCTCAAATCAGAATAATCAATATGACAAATACAATTGCGACCCGACTGCTTGGCCTCAAATAGATAATTGTCGACTGAATCGACGAAGGTATCAAGATCGATAATACTGGTTTTCATGTAAACGCTGGCGCCCATGCTTACGGTAATATTGAATTTACCCTCATCATGGATAACCGGCGTAGAAGCTATTATCTGGCGAATACGATCAGCCACTTTTAGCGCCAGATTAAGATGAGTATCCGGGAATATTATGGCAAATTCCCCTCCAGCATAACGGCATGCGTAGTCTGTTGTCCGTATTTCATTATTGATGATCCTCGCGACATGTGTAAGCGCCAGGTTACCGACTTCATAACCATAGGTATGATTCACCCTCTCAAAATGATCGAGATCGACCATAACCAGGGTTGTCGGGATTCCACTTCGCTTCGCGCGACCCATTTCTGACTGTAACAGGTTTTTAAAATGTCGAAAATTATAGAGGCCGGTAAGTGCATCGGTAGACACTAATTTTTCCAGCTCGCTAATTTTCAATCGCAAGCTCGCAATTTCTTCGAGCCATTCACATTCAGGCTCCGCTACGGGACATTTTAGTGGTTTTTCGCTGGAGTCATCCATTCATCAAGTTAATCTTTATTTAGATGCTTTTAATATAATTATTAGAGTATAGCAGTAACTTTTTGAGCTTCAGGCTTTACTGGGGGAGGGGTGAATTATAGCTACCCTGAGGTATTGATATCGACTATAGCTGGATCAATATCTCAGCCAACCGCTATTGCTCAGTCGCCAGACCCGACCATCAGGTTTAACTCATCAATACGTTTTTTTGCCTCAACACTTGCACCGGGCCCGGCAACGACCACTATGTCTCGCGGTCTTAACCGTGTTCCTCTGGAAGAATAGACTTTTATCTTTGCGATCGGTTCACGATTTTCCCTGTCCATAAATATGAATGGTTCAGCGTTCTCGCCAAATATCCACTTGTCACCCCATTGGGTTAGCGCGATCAACAATGGCATTAATTCTTTGCCTTTGGTAGTCAGCAAATATTCGTGGCGTTTAGCGCCCGCTTTTATCGGCACACGATCCAGAATTTCATTTTCGCACAACTTTTTTAGTCGCGATGTTAATATGTTACGTGCAATTCCAAGATGTCGCTGAAAATCCTCGAAACGCCGGGTACCCAAATAAGCCTCGCGAATGATCAAAATAGCCCAGCCTTCGCCAATAATATCTAGCACATGGCCGATTGATCGATTTAACGGATCGTGTTTTTCGGGTTTCAATATCGGTTCAACTCTGATAAGAACTAGTCTGCACGTTTATTACTGGCGCAATCACCCATCTAATTTTTAAAATTTATATTGTCAGGTTGCTCCACATTGGGCTGCCCGGTGGGTACTCTGACGAACATGTAATAGTTTCTCTTTGAAACTTTTATCCTAATTTAGAGCAATGGTCAACCATCAGCGGACAAACATAGATTAAAAACTTTCAAGTTCACCAGCGTGTGAACGCTCAAATTGCGATAAGTCATCACTAATCTCGTAATAATCCCCCGCTTCACCCACGTAGATGTGTCCGATAGTTTTGAGCCCGTGGCCAGTGTCCAGGGTACCGGCCGAGACAGCCATTTTATTATTCTCGTCCCTCGCATCCCAGAACAGGCTCGCCCCGCATTCGGCACAAAAACCACGATAAGTGTTAGGTGATTGATCGTGATACCACTTCAAACTTTGTTGATTGATTAATACCAGGTCCTCCTTATTTACCGAAGTATAAGCCGCGACATGCCCATGCGTACGCCGGCAGTTTTGGCAATGACAGTTAATAATATTACGCCTGGGACCGATAATTTTATAACGTACCTGTCCGCACAGGCATCCGCCATCGAGCCTGGGTAAGTTCTCTGTTGATGCTGTCACACTATCTGACCTCAAAGATTACAAATACCAAATAGTAATGTAATTGGCAAATAAGTAGAATCCCATGTGGGAATAACCATTCGTAATTCGGGTGACTGATCAACCAATGCTACATATCGCTCTGCACCTTCTAATACCTGCACTGGTCGCAATCGCGTTTTTTCCAGATAATAAATTGAGAGTGTTTGTGATTCTGGCTTCAACCATGCTGGTTGATCTGGATCATCTGCTGGCCGATCCCATTTACGATCCCGGTCGATGCAGCATTGGATTCCATCCTCTGCATAGTCACATTGCAATTGGTTTTTACGGTCTTATGTTATTGCATAGAAATACCAGGATCGTCGGCCTGGGCTTATCAATCCATATGTTACTCGATGTTTTCGACTGTATTATTATGGATATACATCCCCTGGCAATGATTCACTGATCGGCATAATCTCCTGAAATGAATGTATTGCTGAAAAATGCATGACATCCATCGCCGGGGCTTTGGAATCTGGTTGATGAATGGCTATAACTTGCTCGATACCGAAATCAAGCGCCGATTGCAGTGCCTTTAAATTATCGTCAATCAACAAGGTTCGTCCGCGCTCAAATGGATGACGCTTGTAAACTTCCATCCAGCAATCCGGGTTTTCTTTGGGTAGCGAAAATTCGTGTACGGTAATCAGGCGATCAAATTTATCGGCGATACCAGTTTTCGCCATTTTGAGTTCGAGACTGTCCTGATGGGCGTTGGTTACTAATACCACATCTTTACCGGCATTTCTCAGCGCATCGAGAAAGTCTTTACAGTGGGGCCGAATCTCAACTTTGTGAGCAATTTCCTGTTTTAATTCGATGACATCGACGCCCAATACCCGGCTCCAGTAATCGGTTGAATACCAGTTCAGGGTACCTGCTATTGATCGAGTTTGGAGATTGATACTGTGTTTGGCCTGCTGAGGGTCTATTTGGTTTATTTCTGCGTAGCGTGATGGTAAGTGCTCTTGCCAGAAATAATTATCGAAATGAAGATCCAACAGGGTACCATCCATATCGAGCAGGACGGTGTCGATCTGGCTCCAGTCAATCATCAGGGCAGCCGTTCGTTAATCGCATTACAGTGCAAGGCTTTATTGAGGCGTTCAAAGCATCAACACCCTGGTAGCAGACTGACCCGATCAAGCCTGATTCATTACAAATCGCGTGCCAAACGGATACCAACATTATACTGCCCGCGTTCACTCGAAAATTTATCCCGGTTTTCAGCGCGCATCGAACTCGCCGGACTGCGATAGGCACCACCCCTGGCTATGCGGACTTTACAGTCTCCCCCTTCCCAAACCGAGCCATCGGTCGGCGCATCTTTATAACTACGGTGATAACAGTCGTGAACCCATTCGAATAAATTACCTGCAGTGTCGTACAGGCCGAACGCATTTGGCTTATAGGTACCAATTTTAGCGGGCTTGCCGGTATTATAATCACTGAGGCAATCGAAACAGTGCGCATTGCTGGAACCCGCCGAAGTACCCCACCAAAATGACGAAGTGGTACCAGCACGGGCGACATACTCCCACTCGGATTCTGATAACAGGCGATACTGTTTACCGGTCTGCTTACTCAACCATTGGGTGTAAGCAAGGGCATCGTCCCAGGATATGTTGTTCACCGGATGTGTCTTGCGATCCCAGCCGGAATTATCAGGCAGTTTGCGTTTGGTAGCTTTTGCAAAGCGATCATATTCAGCATAGGTGACTTCATAAACCGATACCACGAAGGATTTAATAGTAACCATATGCCTCGGCACTTCATCCGCCGATATAATGCCGGTAGCTCCGCCCATGCGAAATTTAGCACCCGGCACTCTTATCATCATCGGGCCGTTGCCACCCGATTTTAGTTTATCTTTGAACGGATCGGGCTTATCGACGAATTGGGGTTCCGGCTCCGGTTCGGGCTGTGGTTCAGAATCCGGCTCTACAATCTCTGTCTGATCAGGGTCTTTATCACCGACCTGGGTGTCCTGAATTTGAGGTTCGTTATCGGTAATGGGTGCTGCTTCGACTTCATCCGGCAGTTGAGCTTCGACCAGGTCTTTAACTTTATCACCAGCCTGTTTCACACTATCGGTTGCCTGTTCAACCAGGCCTTGTTGCCATGCAAAGAACCCACCCGCACCCAGTAAAATAACAATAACTATCCAGATCAAACCCTTATAAGAGCGTGGCTGTTTCGGTTCTTCAGCAATGGGTGCTTCGGTATCCCGGGTAATCTGAACTTCCGGTTCAGGTGCAGATATTTCTATTTCTTCATTCTTCGCGCGTTCCTTGACGTCTATCACTATCAGGGTTGTATTGTCCTGATTAATTTTATTCGCGTCTTCGACAGCCTTGAGTAATGCGTACACACACTCCTTTGCTGTGGCCGACCAGGATGAGTATTGAATAATAGCGCCGTTACCAAGCGTATCCAGTCCGTCGCTTGCTACTATGATGCGATCTCCCGTGCGTATCTTGAACGGCGTCTCTGAAACATCAATACTGCTGATTTCTTCGCCGGTCATCGCGCTCATCAACATATTCCTGGACATGCCCTCCTGTTCTTCGATCGGCATGCCCTGCTCTTTCATCATATCGAGGTAAGCACCGTAGCTATGATCAGCATTATGTTTGGTGATTTCACGGTCGCGGATGAGGTAAAGATGGCTATCTCCAACACTTACCCAATATAATTTATTATCCTGCAAATAGGCCGAAACCATCGTACAACCCATGCCTCGCAGTGCAGGTGTCTCTTTAACTGATGCGTTTATCTGATCATTTGACCGATTCAGGCTCTCGGTCAGAGACTCAACTATCTTTTCAGTTGGAAAATTAGACTGGAAGGTTTTGTTAAAGGTCGCAATCACCATATTGCTGGCTACATTGCCCGCCGCATGGCCACCCATGCCATCAGCCATAACTATTAGCGCGCAGGACTCACCGCTTTTGGTGTCACCCAGTTGACTGACCATGTAAGCGTCTTCCTGATAGTCTCTCGCACCATCGATTTGATCGCTTGCTATTTCGAATTCGACACTCATTTAACAGTATGATTCCTGAATATCACGCTATGACAATAGAGCATAGTTAAACTAGGGAATTTAGTTTACTCACCACACCCCAAAAAAAACTATTCTTTTTCTAATACGAGACATGTATTCCGTGTTTGTCCGTTAAAAACGGCCGGTAGTCTGTATCCTTTAATAATTGTAGCGGTAAATACAGATTTTTTTGTACTTCCTGCCAACCCATCCAAACCCATTGTTCGCATTTGCCAGGCTCCCGGTTTTTTATTCTTTCTGGATTTGCGCATTCTGCCTCAAAATAAAGCGAGATAGAATGATTTTGATCCAAAAAGTAATTATTAGTCAGACCGACCAACTTCAGTTCGTCAAGCCCAAGACCGGTTTCTTCCGCCACTTCGCGTTTTGCCGCCTGCTCCGGGGATTCCCCTAACTCAATCAAGCCACCGGGTAATTGCCATTCAGAATCTCCGTTAGTAACGATTCGTTTGCCAAACAAAACCTTCTGCTGATGGGTCACAATTACGGCTACTCCAATACGTGGGTAACCGTATAATTGATGGTTATGTTTCATCGTCCCCATTACGCAGAATTTCTGGCCTAACATTTTAGGCATGGCATATTAATGGAAAACGAAACACAAATCAGATTGATTGCATTTATATCTGTGTTTACGGTGATGGCCCTCTGGGAGTGTATCGCTCCTTACCGCCGCTTGCGCTATAGCAAATTACAACGCTGGCCACATCAGTTGACCCTGATAATCATTAACTCAGTGGTATTAAAACTTTTGTTTCCGGTCGCGGCAGTCGGAGTGGCGCTATGGGCCGCTAACAAGGGGATAGGGCTTATGAACTGGTCGTCACTCCACTTCTGGATCGCAATACCACTATCTATTGCCTTACTCGATCTCGCGGTTTATGGGCAGCATCTAGTCTCACATCGATGGGGCTGGTTCTGGCGAATTCATCGCACCCATCATATCGATACCGACTTTGATTTGACTACTGGTTTGCGCTTTCACCCGATCGAAATGGTAATTTCGATGCTGTATAAGATGTTAATCATTATATTGCTCGGCGCTCCTGCAATCGGCGTCATGATTTTCGAAATTATCCTCAGTGGATCAGCTTTATTTAATCATTCCAATATCCGTCTACCGAAGACAATCGAACCGATTGCCCGACGACTGATCGTCACACCCGAAAAGCATCGCATCCACCATTCCACGCTGCCCGAAGAACACAATACCAATTACGAATTTTTCTTATCCTGTTGGGACCGCCTGTTTCACAGTTATACCGATCAGGCATCAGATAATGACCGGACTATATCCATCGGGCTGGAGATGATGCGTGAGCCAAAAGACAAGCGTATCGATCGAATTCTAATGATTCCTTTCAGACAGGACTGATCCATTCAACACTCTCGAGTCCAGGGAAATAGAGCTTGAACTCTATGATATATTGCGTGTCTATTCTTCACTATACAAACCTGATGTACCCCATATGATAGATACCATGCCATTGTTGAGAAATACTGATTTCCCGCCGGTTATGCGCAACGAAATCGAAATATTGCAAGTCAACCTCGGTTATCTCTGCAATCAGTCCTGCTTGCACTGTCATGTTGCAGCAGGACCAAATCGTAAGGAATTAATGGTCGACGAAAATATTGACTACCTGTTAAAAATACTTCAGCAACCTTCCATACATACCCTGGATCTGACTGGCGGTGCACCAGAAATGAATCCATTGTTTAAGAAACTTGTACTAGAAGCGAGAAAACTCGACGTAACAATTATTGACCGTTGCAATTTGACCGTATTGCTTGAGCCTGGGTTCGAGGACATGGCCCAGTTCCTGGCCGATAATGAAGTTCAGATCGTCGCCTCACTTCCCTGCTACCTGGAAGAAAATGTCGATGGGCAAAGAGGAAAAGGGGTTTATCGAAAAAGCATGGATGCACTTAAAATTCTCAATAGTCTTGGATATAGCCAGGAAGGAAGCCAGCTGACGATTACCCTGGTATATAATCCGACCGGGCCATATCTGCCACCATCGCAGGAATCACTATTAAACGACTACCAACGATATTTATACGACGAATATGGCATAACATTCGATGCGCTTTTTACTATTACCAATATGCCGATTGCCCGCTTCGGTAGCACTTTAATTTCGAAGGGTGAATTTGAAAGCTACATCGACTTGCTAAAGGATTCTTTTAATGCGTCCAATCTATCGGGCTTAATGTGCAAGAATCAACTAAGTGTAGATTGGCAAGGATATGTCTACGATTGTGATTTTAATCAAATGTTAAATATGAATATCAAAAATCAAAATACCCGCGATCCATTGCACATCCGTGATTTACTGGAAAATGACCTACTAAACATTCCAGTGCGCATTGCCGATCACTGTTATGGCTGCACAGCGGGGCAGGGCAGCAGCTGTGGGGGAGCACTTGCCTGAATTCAGTGGGAAATCAGTCAGCATTATTATTCCGGTTTATAACGAAGCCTCTCAACTGGATGGAAGCTTAAAAAAGCTGTTCGATGGCCTGGAAAGCTCTGAAATTGAGGTAATTCTCAGTGATGGCGGCAGCACCGATAATACCCTGTTAATTGCAGAGCAATATCCCTGTAAAATTCTCAGCAGCGAAATTGGCAGGGCACGACAAATGAATACAGCCAGTCATCATGCAAATGGCGAATTCCTGTTATTCCTACACGCGGACAGCAGCTTACCCGATGACTGGCTAAAGCAAGTACAGGCATCGCAAAATTGGGGGTTTTTCCCTGTCAAACTGAGCGGCCGGCACTGGCTACTACGTATAATCGAAAGCGCAATTAATTTACGCTCACGGGCCAGCAAAGTTGCAACTGGTGATCAGGGTCTTTATTTTAGAAAGTCTTTTTTCGGCGATTTAAGGGGCTTTCCAGATATTCCCATTATGGAAGATGTTGCGATCAGCAAGCGTGCCCGGGGGTTCTCGAAACCCTGTATCGGCCGAAATCCGGTTGTCACCTCCAGTCGGCGTTGGGAGCAAAACGGCATCGTTAAAACTGTTTTTCTGATGTGGGGCCTGAGATTTGCATTTTGGCTCGGTATTAGCCCGCACCGACTGCATCGAATCTACTATTAAGTCATGGCCTTAATTCAGATATTTGCCAAACCACCGGTTAAAGGCAAGGTAAAAACCCGTCTGATCGCTGACCTGGGTGTATCGGTGGCGACCGACATTTATCGTTATTGTCTCGACTACACATTAAACCTGGTCCGCCAATCGGGACTTGATTACCAGATATGGCTTAGCGAGGATTCAAGCGACCCGATTTTTCAGGGGGAAGC
>Ga0164320_10000162_pt1 | contig 19108 bp, 21 predicted proteins | sample GuaBasSediGuay11_FD_113736 | JGI IMG/M metagenome (GOLD analysis project Ga0164320, IMG submission 113736) | Subseafloor sediment microbial communities from Guaymas Basin, Gulf of California, Mexico - Guay11, Core 4567-28, 0-3 cm | ecosystem: Environmental > Aquatic > Marine > Hydrothermal...
CATCAGCGCGATGTCTTCCTTGTCGCCTTCGGTCAACGTCGGAGCGAGGTCGATAAGCGCCTGGCCCAGCCCGGGGTTTTCAGCCATCTCACTCATCGCTCGCGTCAGCAGCTCGAGCGACTCCGCGCCCTGCATCTGAAAATAGTCCTCGATGAGACTAATCATCTTGGTTGACTCTTCGGGCTCGATCGTACCGCTACCGCGCGCAATGAATATCAGTAGCGCCGCAACCATGAACTTGGAGTCGTAGGTCTCAGTCCCGTCCTGGGTCTCAACAATCAGCTGCGTGCCTTCAAGCCGTTTGGATTTGATCGTGTCACTCATCGGATAATCACTTGACCTTGTATCGCTTGCGAGGGTCTTCGATGGCGTTCAGAAATGACGCCACGCTCACGGTATTCTTTTTCGTCTTGTTTCCAGCCATGCAAGACCCCTTCGGTCCGCTGCCGCCTCATAATACTCCGGACATCTCTCTATTGTCTCTAATGTGAGGTCCCAAAGAGCCGGTCTCCGGCATCACCCAGCCCGGGCACGATGTACTTGTTCTCGTCCAGCCTGTCATCAATGGAGGCCGTATAAATCGGCACGTCCGGATGTGCCTCTTCTACGAGAGCCAGCCCTTCCTCACAGGTTACGATGCAAATGACGACGATCTGCCCGGCACCCGATTTCTTCAGAAGGCCAATCGCAGCAATCGTCGAGCCGCCTGTGGCAAGCATCGGATCGATTATGATACAGGTGCCACCGTTGGTCTGCGGCGGGAAGCGTTCGTAGTAGCTGACCGGCTGCTTCGTTTCCTCGTCACGATACAAGCCGACGAAACCCACGCGTGCGGTCGGTACGAGTTCGAGTATGCCCTCCAGCATGCCGACGCCGGCGCGCAGGATCGGCACCACAACGAGATCGGTATCGATCTTACGGCACTTCGCTGTCGCAAGCGGTGTCTCAACGTCGACCTCTTTCGTCTTGATGCCCTTAAGCGCTTCGTAGCACAGGAATTCGGTTATTTCGGTTGCGAGTTCGCGAAAGCGTTTATGCCCTGTGTCCACGTCGCGAATGATCGCGAGCTTGTGCTGCACACAGGGATGATTAATCTGTTCGTGCATGGAATGTGCTCCGTTATTGTTCTTCTATACTTGCCCACATGGCGAATTCGGTGCCCGCGGGATTGACAAAATGAAAGCGTCTGCCGCCCGGAAAATCGAATATTTCCCGAGCGATAGTCGCACCTAGCTCTTTGACACGCTCGAAATCGCGCTCCAGATCATTGCTGTAAAACACCAGCAACACGCCGGAGGCCGGCGCGGGCTCATCTGCCCGCCGCAATCCACCATCGGTACGGCCATCGCTGAAGCTGAAATAGTCCGGGCCCCACTCCTGGAACTCCCAACCGTACAAAGCGCTGAAAAACTCACGGGTCTTCGCGAGATCCGTCACCGGAATTTCAATGTAGTCGATCTTGCCTTCTTCTCTCACTTGCCACTCCCCAGGGGACCTTCAGCCTCATTATCGGCCGTTCCGCATCGATAAGTACAACTCCGAAGTCGTGGTCAGCTGAGGTCATGACCAATTGCTTTCAGGAATGCGGCCTTGTCGGCTGGCGATATCATGATGCGCCGGCGTTTGCCGTAGCGAATGCAAATTCGATCCAGCGACAGCGCTGGCGAAGAGAGCGGGCTTTTCGTTGCTGTAACCGACGTGATCTGGTCGATGGGCACCTTCCAGCGAAACGGTCCTGAAACAATTCGGATGACACCGCGGTCGACCGTGTAGTGGGTACCAAGCAGAAGCCACACCATCAAACCGGCAACACCGATCATCAGAAATATCATTCCAGTTGTTACAAGCGGGTCACCCGCCTGAAGGGCAGCTGAACCCACGGCCACAATTTGTACGATGATGACAACAATGAGGAGAACAAAGATCCAGCGGTCGATTTTGGATTTGAATCGTTTGGCCGCCATAAGTGTCTCCAGGTGAATCCGATCAGGTAAATGTCTTGCTGACCCAGACGCCGATCAGGTGCGAAAGTACGACTACGAGTACAGCGATTCCGAGGTGCTCGCCAATGATCATGATCGGCGATGCCTTTTGTGCCCTGGCGAGAAAGTAACTCAACACAATGATGACGAACATGCCCCACAGCAAGGACGCCATCACCGCCTGGTCCAGCGGCAGCAACAACATCGGGACCGCAAAACTCAGCGCAAAGAAAAACTTGTTCAGGAACGTCGAGATGGTCGCCGACCAGATATGCGCAGTTGTCGCATTGGGATCAGCTTCTTCAGCGAGATGAATACCCAACGCGTCCGACATGGCGTCTGCTACAGCGATGACGAATATGCCGCCGAGGACTGCTACTACCGAGCCGGTACCGGCATTGAGCCCCGTTATCAGGCCGATTGTCGTAATAACGCCCGAGGTCGCGCCAAAAAACAGCCCGGTCCTGAAACCGTCGTTGCTGAAGAAGTCCATTCGTGATTTTTCCTACGTTATCAATAACTTGCCGTAGATACAGACCTCGTCGTCATCTCCCGGCATCGTCTGCATTCTCTCAAAATCAAAGCCCAATTTCCTGATCAGGCCGATTGAGGCGTCATTGTTCGGAGAAATGATCGCGATGAGGCGATCGATGGCAAGCCCCGTTCGCGCATGGTCGACCACGGCACGGCACGCTTCATGAGCGTATCCGCGGCCACAGTACTCGGGCAGGGTGGCATAGCCGATGTCTGGTTCGTCGAGACCATCGCGCCGGAACAACCCGCAGATGCCAACGGCTGTATCGCAGTCCCGGAGCGAAACACGGTAGGGACCATAGCCGAACTCTTCGTACAAGTGCAGCGCGCCTTTTTGCATTGCATCCCGGGCTTCCTCGGTCGTGCGAATGCCGCGATCTCCGACGAAACGCACGAACGCCGGATCGTTCCAGACGGCGAGCATCAGTTCGCTATCGTCGAGCGTCAGGCTGCGCAGACGAAGACGCTCGGTGTCGACAGGTTCCGCCAGTTTCATTGTGGCACGCCGTCGAAGAAATCGACGAGTCCAGACTCGAGTGAATATTCTGCGCCGACAATAACGAGCCCCTCGTCGCGCTCCAGCCTTTCGATGATTTCTGAACCGTGCCGCATCTGCGCGGCCGATGTGCGTACATTCTCACGCACAGCTCTGGCGGTGAGCTCGTCGAAGTCCAGCGACGAATCCAGTACTGCTTCAACCGATGGACGCACGAAATTCACAATTGCACCGATGTTCCTGGAGTTCTCCTCTGCAGGCGATCGTAGCTGGTTGACCGTCTCCTCGATTGCGCCGCATTGTGAATGACCGAGAACAACGACGAGTCTCGTGCCGAACCTTGTCGCCGCAAATTCAACACTACCGATTTGTGAAGGTGCGACAATGTTGCCCGCCACGCGAATCACAAAGAGGTCGCCCAGTCCCTGGTCGAATATGATTTCGGCCGGGACCCTCGAGTCAGAACAGCCGAGAATGATGGCAAACGGCTCTTGCCCGCGGGTCAATTCTTCCCGGCGTGAGTCGGCGCCCTCACCATGTGAGGGTTGATCGGCCGCGAAGCGTCGATTGCCGTCGCGCAACCGGTTCAGTGCGTCGAGTGCCGATATCATCAGACTTTGGACTGCCAGACGCTGTAAAGATACTGCTGCATATTCCCCGTTGGCGTTGAGTGATCTTTGAGTTCGAAAGACATCAATTCGAAATCCGCTTCAAGGAGATTCGTCAACTGTTCAATGGAATAGCGCTGCACTTCAGAACCACTGCAGCGGTCAGGGCCTTCGGGTCCGAACGTCCCCAGAACAAAATGGCCTTTCGGGACCAGTGCCGTGCGCAACACATCCAGATATTTGCGAACACTCGTGGCATCAGTAAGGAAATGGAAGGCTGCCCTGTCATGCCAGACGTAGTAGCGCCGCGTGGGTTCGAACTCGAGTACGTCGGACTCTATCCAGTGCACACTGGAGCCGGCGTCACCCAGCCGCTTGGATGACTCCGCCAGTGCCGCCGCGGCGATGTCGAGTACGCTGATGTCGCTGAAGTCCGAGTTGAGCATGACGTCGACAAGTGTTGCCGTACCGGCACCGACATCGATGATCGGCGCCTCGACGGGGACACCAGTCAACCGAATGAACGCCATGGACTGCGCGGGCACCGGCTGATACCACGATACCTTTGTCGGACTCTGCGTCTGGTAAACGTGCTCCCAATGATCTTTTCTCGACACGTCCATCCGGATACCTCCGTTGCAATCAGCCGAGCTTGCGTATGCCGATTGCGTCGCGAATCTGTGTCAGGTACGGAACGGAAATTTCCCGCGCCCGTGCTGCGCCTTTCCTGAGTTCCTCTTCGACCACCGCCGGATCCGCGATCAGTCGGTCGTACTCGTCGCGCGCTGGCTTGATATGTTCATTGATGTACTCCAACAGGAGTTGCTTCATTTCTCCCCAGGCAATGCCATCGGCATAGCGCTGTGCGATATCAGCGGTTTCCTGCGGTGTTGCGAACGCCTTGTATATGTCGAACAGCGTGCTGTCGGCAGTGTCTTTCGGTTCGCCCGGCTCAAGGCTGTTCGTCTTGATTTTCATAATCAGCTTGCGCAGGCGCTTCTCTTCGGCGAACAGCGGAATTGTGTTGTTGTAGCTCTTGGACATCTTGCGCCCGTCGAGTCCCTTTAGAACCGCGGTGTCCTCACCGATTACCGCCTCGGGTAGCACGAAGGTCTCGCCGTAGTGATGATTGAATCGTTGGGCGATGTCCCGCGCCATCTCGACATGCTGCTTCTGATCCTGGCCGACCGGAACTTTGCTCGACTTGAACATCAGGATATCCGCCGCCATCAGGATCGGATAGCTGTAGAGCGCCATCGTTACGCCCTTGTCCGGATCGTTGTTACCACTCTCGACGTTGGTCTGCACAGACGCTTTGTAGGAATGCGCGCGGTTCATGAGCCCCTTGGCAGTCATGCCGTGCAGAACCCAGGTCAGCTCCGGAATTTCCGGTATGTCGGACTGGCGATAGAAGTAGGCATGTTCTGTGTCGAGACCGAGCGCCAGCCAGGATGCCGCGATTTCAAGTGTTGACTGCCCGATCTTATCGGGGTCTTCATTTTTCGCAAGCGAGTGATAATCCGCAAGAAAATAGAAATGCTGCGTGGAAAGGTCCTTGCTGGCCGTAATACCTGGCCGAATTGCACCAACGTAGTTGCCGATATGTGGCGTGCCGGTTGTCGTGATGCCTGTGAGATAAATGTCCTTGCCCATGCCTGCTAGTAACCCGCTGCCTGCCCGTCTTTGCGCACTTCGGAGGCGCCATAGTACACGCCTTCCCCGGCATCCCACATGATGGCCTGGTAACCACCGAACTCGTGGTTGCTGGGCCCGATCCTGTGGCCCATCGCCTTGAGCGCCTTTCGTGTCCCCTCGCTGAACCCGTTCTCGAGATGCACGATGCCACCGTCTGTCATTACCTCGCCCGTCGGCTGCGACGAACCCTTGTGATTGATCCGTCCGGCATCGCCTGCTTCCTGCAGGTTCATGTCGAAGTCCACCAGGTTGACGATGATCTGGGCATGGCCTTGCGGTTGCATCGCCCCGCCCATCAGGCCGAAGCTCAAGAGCGGTTCGCCATCTTTCATGACGAATGCCGGGATGATCGTATGAAATGGACGCTTGCCCGGTTCGAGGACATTGGCGTGCCCGGATTCGAGTGAGAACAGGTCGGCCCGGTTTTGCAGCACAAAGCCGAGATCGCCTGGCGTCATTCCCGAGCCCATGCCGTTGTAGTTGCTCTGAATGAGCGAAATCATGTTGCCGGCCGCGTCGGCAATGGTCATGTAGATCGTATCGCCGTCTTCCAGACGAGGATCGCCGGCAGGTACAGAAAGCGCGGCCTTGTCGGATGAAATTAGTTTGCGCCGCTCATCCGCGTATTCCTTGGAGATCAATTCACTGACTGGCACATCGGCAAAATCCATGTCAGCGTAGTACTTCGCCCGATCTTCGAATGCGAGCTTCTTGGCTTCGACCAGCGTATGCACGTATTCGGCACTGCCGAAGCCCATTGAACGAATGTCGTAACCTTCGAGCAGATTCAGTATTTGCAGCGCTGCGATGCCTTGACCGTTCGGTGGCAGCTCGTAAACGTCCCAGCCACGGTAATTCGTCGAGACCGGCGTCACCCACTCCGACGTATGCGCGGCAAGATCGCCGTATCGCAGCAGCCCACCCTGCTCGGTCATGTAGGCGTCAATGCGTCTCGCAATATCGCCCTTATAAAACGCATCGCGACCGCCTTCAGCAATGGCCTCGAGCGTGTCAGCCAGGCGCGGATTACGGAAGACTTCGCCCTTGGCCGGTACACGCCCGTCGGGCATGAAGGTCTCGGCAAACCCAGGGTAGTGGCCAATCCGGTTCTGGTTTGTCACGAGCAGGCGAGCGATCTCCTCAGTGACCGGAAATCCCTCCCGGGCATAGCGAATGGCAGGCTCGAGCAGTTGCGAGATCGGCACACTGCCAAAACGGCCATGCAATTCGAACCAGCCATCGACAGTACCGGGCACGCTTACGGGCAAGGCACCGTACTTGGGAATCGACTCGAGGCCCAGTTCGCGAAAATACTCGAGCGTCATTAAGGCCGGCGCGCGCCCGGACGCATTCAGGCCGACCAGCTCTTTTTTCTCGGCATCCCAGATGATGGCGAACAGGTCACCGCCCATACCGTTGCCGGTAGGTTCCATGAGGCCGAGGGCTGCATTTGCTGCTATGGCCGCATCAATTGCGTTGCCGCCTGCCTTGAGAACATCGAGCGCGATCTGGGTCGTTAGCGGATGGCTCGTCGCTGCCATGCCGTGTTGAGCAATCACCTCCGACCGCGAGGCGAACGGCAAGCCCGAGTTGCGGTCATATCCCGGCTTTGAATCAGCCACCACACTGCCTCCGATCATGAGAAGTGAAAGACCTGCAAGAAAGACTATGGATTTCATGGTTTTTGTCAGCTTTCAGGGCAAGGGCACCCATTATGCCAAGAAGTGGCCGCAACACGGTATCATTCAGACCATGAGTGACGATTATTCCGACAAGAATCCTGACCTGGGACGCCTGTATCCCGCGCACGTAGCGACCGTCTGTGCACGACACGATCATGCGCTGGAAAACTCCGGGGCAGCGCACGCGGTCATTTTTTCGGGTCGCCCGAAGACCGTGTTTCTCGACGATCAGCAATACCCCTTCAAAGCGAATGCGCATTTCGTCAGCTGGGCACCGTTGACGGGCCTGCCACTCTCTTACATCGTGCATACACCGGGTGAGACGCCGCGGCTCATCTACTACCTGCCACACGATTACTGGCACCCGGTGCCCGGGCAGCCGGATGGTTGCTGGACAGGTCAATTCGATGTTCGCGTTGTACACACGATCGACGACATTGCGGCACACCTTCCCGACGATCGCGACAAATGCATACTAATTGGCGAAATTGACGATGAGTCCCATGCGTTCGGTATCGAGCGTGTCAACCCGACATCAGCGGTCAATATCCTGCACTATGCGCGCGGCGTAAAAACGGAGTATGAACTAGCCTGCATGCGGCTCGCATCGAGGCGAGGTGCCGCCGGGCACCACGCGGCCGAGGGCGCTTTTCGCGACGGCCTGTCAGAGTTTGAGATACACCGCGCCTACTGCAAGGCGGTGAGCCATGCCGATAACGAACTGCCCTACTCAAATATCGTGGCACTGAATGCACACGGCGCCGTGCTTCACTACACCGACATGGACAGGGAGCCGCCCAGCGATATTCGGTCGTTCCTGATTGACGCCGGGGGGCAGGTGCACGGGTACGCGTCGGACATCACGCGCACCTACTCGTACCAGGACACCCGTTTCGCCGAGCTCGTTGAGCGCATGGATGCGGCGCAGCTCGACATTGTTTCCCGCGTTCGCGCAGGTGTCGACTACTCCGATCTGCATGTCGAAACCCATCGCATTCTCGCTGCAGTGCTCGTAGAGGCTGGCATCGCCAGCGGCGATCCGGATACCTTGCTGGCGACCGGCGTCAGCTCCGCCTTCTTCCCGCATGGCCTGGGCCATTTGCTCGGTGTGCAGGTGCATGATGTGGGCGGCTTCATGGAGAACGAGACCGGCTCAACAATCGATCCACCCAGTGGTCACCCGTTCCTGCGCCTGACGCGCGTACTCGAACAGGACATGGTGCTGACTGTCGAGCCGGGTATCTACGCTATCGACATGCTGCTTGAAAACCTTCGCGGCACGCAGGCTGAGAATCACGTGAACTGGGATGGCGTTGACTGGTTACGCCCGTTTGGTGGTGTCCGCGTCGAGGACAACGTGCGCGTCACAGCCGATGGCTGCGAGAACATGACACGTGATGCGTTTACTGCACTTGCTTAGCCTGCGCTTTTAGCCTGCGTTTTACGCTCGCACCTTTGCGCTCGAGGACGGGACGGGCCAGTCGCCCAAGCCACGGCATCCAATACGTCAGCATCGTGAGAATCCCACTGATCCGCGGCATGGATTTTTCTCTGAGATTGTTGCCGCACAGATCAAGAATGGCCTGGGCAACCTCGTCTGCGGTGCTGATGGGTTGTGAGAACGTCAAGTCCGACACGACATCAACATCCGACATGATGAAGCCCGTGTCGATGGGTCCCGGAGAGACGATGCCAATTTTGATAGCGCTACCGCGCAGCTCCTCGTACATAGAATACGTGAAGGACCGAAGTCCGGCTTTGCTTGCCGCGTAGACGGCGCTTCCCGGCACCGGCGTACGGCCGGCCAGCGACCCAACATTGATGATCGCGCCACCACCTGCCTCCCGTAAGTAGGGCAAAGCAATGCGGCTCAGCATGATTGGCGCTTTCAGGTTCACGTCGATCATCTTGCCGAGATCCGACGCATCCACGGTTTCGGCCGCGCCTCGCTCATGATATCCGGCATTGTTGACGAGAATGTCGACGCGTCCAAATTCGAATTCGGTCTTCTTGAAAACATCGACACAGGCATCTGCGTCGGACACGTCCATCGCAAAAATCTCGACCCGCGCCTCGTCGCGCAGCTCTTCGGCGATCTTCTCAAGATTCTTCTTGTTGCGAGCGACAAGCATAAGGTTGGCACCGGCAGCAGCGAATTTTCGCGCCGTGGCCGCACCGACACCTTCGGATCCGCCCGTGATGATGACGGTCTTGTCTTGAAATATCATTTGAGAAGTCTACAGAAAACCTATTGTAGGAGGGGCTTTAGCCCCGATTTTCGCGGCTGAAGCCGCTCCTACAAGCCCAGGTAGCCCTTTATCTTTTTCCACAACGACGATTCCCACCCATACACCTCGAGAACATCCGGGTTCAGCGTGGCGACAGGCATGGTCGTGTCGGGTGCAGCTTCCTGATTTGCAGCAACGTCTTCAGGCCGCAACTCGAGCTTTCCTGATTTCCCGTCCCTGGGTTCTGTCAGACCGTCGACGGCGAGACTCAGATACGGCAACACATCGTCGTCGACGATGTCGTCGTGAAACACAGCATCGGGGTCGAAGGCATCCTTCGACAAAATAACGCAGTCGTCACCGGTAAATGCTTTCTCGTTGCTAATGGCTCTGATCCCTTGATGGAATAGCTACAGGTTAGTCCGGAACCGCTCGCCAAGCTGTGAGCCGACTCACAAGACATGAATTTCGCATTATTCTAATTAAAAACAATTAGTTACACTGTTGCACACGCCAAAAATGGCCTTTTTTGCGGCGTTCAGGCTAAACTGTCCGGCTCACGTAGTGAATAAGAATCACAGACCGAAGATCTCGCATGCAGCAGCTAGGAAAACTCCTCTTTCTGACGGCGATCCTTGTCCTTCTCACAGCCTGTGAGGAAGAAGCAGCTGCCGGCGCGCGTGGCGGTTTCGGCGGCCCTGCCAAGGTCATTACGCAGCAGGTCGAGTTGCAACACATTGTCGACGAAATTGACGCTCTTGGTACCGCAAACGCCAATGAGTCCATCAATATTCAGCCACGTATTTCGAGTCTGATCGAGAGTGTCTCGTTTGCAGAGGGCCAGAACGTCGTGGCCGGCGAGGTGCTAGTTCAACTCGAAGACAACGAGATAGTCGCGGGCCTGGCGCTTGCTGAGGCAAGCTTGTCGGAAAGCCAGAGCCTCTACAACCGCAGCAAGTCACTGGCTGACACCCAGGCAATCTCCGCATCTACTCTCGAGCAGCTGCTTGCACAGGTACGTGTCGATGAGGCACAGGTCGAAGCCGCTAAAGCGCGCCTCGACAACACGATTATTCGGGCGCCGTTTTCAGGAAGGGTTGGTTTGCGCCGCATCAGCCCGGGGAGCTTCGTTAACACGTCGACCATCATTACCACGCTTGATGATGTCAGCCAGATCAAGCTGGACTTCTCGGTGCCCGAGGCCTTCCTGACCGTCTTGTCGCAGGGCATGAACATAACGGCCCAGAGTCTTGTTTACCCGGATCGAAAATTCGAAGGAGCCGTGTCCGGCATCGATACGCGTCTCGATCCGATAACGCGCGCAGTCCAGGTCCGGGCCATTATCCCCAATGATGACGGGCTTCTGAAACCTGGCATGTTCATGTCTGTTGCACTCAAGCGAGATCGTGGTGAGGTGGTGGTGGCTCCCGAACAATCCATTGTTCCCGAGGGCGGTAACCAGTTCGTATTTGTCGTTGATAGCGGGGTCGCTGAAAAGCGCCTCGTCAAACTCGGCCGTCGTATTCCAGGATTTGTCGCCATCGAGAGTGGTCTTGAGGCCGGTGAGGCTGTCATCACCGAGGGCACTCACAAAGTTCGCGACGGTTCCGCCGTCGAGGTGCCCGACCAGGCTGCGGCGCAAATCACATCCAACCCAGACCGCAGCTAGCTCGCGACCATGCTGATCTCTGACGTTTCCGTTCGTCGCCCGGTCTTTGCCGCGGTTCTGTCGCTGATTCTTTTAATCATCGGCGTCATGTCAGTTAGTAGCATGACCATCCGTGAGTATCCTGAGATAGAGCGACCAACCGTTTCCATTTCGACGAATTATCGGGGCGCAGCTGCCGATATTGTGGAACGGCGCGTGACCCAGGTTCTCGAAGATCAGCTATCCGGTATCTCCGGAATCTCGAAGATGTCGTCAACGAGTTATGACGAGCGCTCTGCGATCAACCTCGAATTCGAGGGAGACGGTGACATTGACGTGGCGACCAATGACGTACGTGACCGCGTATCTCGAATACTCAATATGCTGCCGGAGGAAGCCGACCCGCCGATTGTCGCCAAACAGGACGACTCCGCGGAGACGACGATGTGGATCAGCGTTTCGAGCACCTCGCGCAACTTGATGGAGGTGTCGGACTTCGCCGAACGATATATTGTCGACGCACTGGCAACCGTCGACGGTGTCGCTCGGTTACGCGCCAACGGTCTGCGCCGGCCAGCCATGCGAATCTGGATCGACCCGAAGCGGCTCGCGGCGCGCGAATTGACCGTTACCGATATCGAGAACGTTCTACGACGAGAAAATATTCAAATTCCGTCAGGGCGCCTGGAATCCAGCGAGCGCGAGTTCACGTTGCGTACAGATACCGGCTTCCGCTCGGCCGACGATTTTCGGCAGATGGTACTGAAGGAAGGCCGCAACGGTTACCTGATTCGGCTCGGCGAAGTTGCCGACGTCGAACTGGCGCCCGAAGACGACAGGAGCTACTCGGCGACCGATGGCGTTGCAGGCACAACGCTTGGAATCATTCCCCAGGCGCAAGCCAACATGCTCGAAGTCAATAGCGCCGTTACCCAGCGTGTCGAGGCTTTGCAAGCGAGTTTACCCCCGGACATAAATCTGTCGGTCATCGCGGACAATTCGAAATTCATTCGTGCATCGTTGGTCGAGGTCGCGAAAGCTCTCGGGCTGGCCATGATACTCGTCCTGATCGTCATCTATGCCTTCCTGGGTACCGTCAGGGCGACCATTATTCCATTCGTGACGATACCAATTTCGATCATTGCGGCGTTCACGGTCATGGCCGCGCTCGATTTCTCGATCAATACGCTGACCCTGCTGGGCTTCGTGCTTGCGATCGGGCTTGTCGTGGATGATGCGATTGTCGTGCTTGAGAATATTGTGCGGCGCATCGAGGGCGGCGAACCGACCTTACTGGCAGCAACCAATGGCAGCCGCGAAATCGGCTTCGCCGTCATCGCAACGACACTGGTGCTCGTCGCCGTGATTCTGCCCGTGTCATTTATGTCCGGAAATATCGGCCTTATTTTCGGCGAATTCGGCATCTCCCTTGCGGCCGCGGTTGTCTTTTCCAGCCTGATCGCCCTCACGCTTGTGCCGATGCTGACCTCGAAGCTGTTCGGGGATAACCGTCTGCATCGTGGCTGGATCGCACGAGCGCTCGACAATTTCTTTCGCAACCTGTCGAATGGTTACGAGCGCCTGATCCGGCGCACGATAGAGCATCCGATTCTTGTGATCGGATCGGCCCTGCTGATATTCGTTGGCGGCCTGAGCCTTCTCAATGTCCTGCCGCAGGAATACATGCCGCGCGAAGATCGCGGATTCGCGATGATCATGATGACGGCACCCGATGGTGCCAGCCTCGACTACACGATCAGGCACATCAGGGCCGCTGAGGAAATCGTCATGCGGGATGTCGAGCGCGGCGACGCGCTACACGCATTGGGCCGGTCAGGGACCTGGGGCCAGGGCGGCGTCAACACGGGCATGGTATTTGCGCCGCTGGAAGTCTGGTCCAAGCGGGACCGCTCTATCGAAGACATAGTTGCCGTCTGGAACCGGGAACTTGCCGAGCTACCGGGTGTGCAGTCCTTCGCCTTTGCCCCGGGTAACTGGCGTCTCGGTCAAAGCAATCGGCCGCTTGCGATCGTGCTGGGCGGCGTAGATTACGATGAGTTATCCGAATGGCGGGACATCGTTATTCGCGAAGCACAGAAGATTCCGGGACTCTCCAATATCGAATCCGATTACCGCGAGCGCAAACCCGAGATTGACGTACGGGTCAACCGTGACCGAGCTGCGGACCTGGGTGTTTCCCTTGCCAATATCGGCCGTACGCTCGAGACGATCCTCGGCTCACGTATCGTCACCACGTTTATCGATGGCGGCGAGGAATACAATGTCATACTCCAGGGTAGTGACGAAAGACGTCAGACGCCCAGCGACCTCGAGAGCATCTACGTGAGATCCGAATCTTCGGGTCGGCTGATTCCGCTCTCCAATCTCCTACAACTCGTCGAAGTGGCGGGTCCTGTGGACTTGCGACGCTTCGATCGCATGCGTTCTATCACGATCAGCGCCACAATCGGCAAGGACTACTCGCTCGGTGCCGCGATTGCCGACCTCGAAAGCATCGTCAGGGATAATCTGCCGCCGGTCGTCAGACTCAACTACGACGGCGAATCACGTGATTACAAGAACACGGGCAGCACTATCTACATAACCTTCCTGCTCGCTCTGGTCATTGCATATCTCGTTTTGTCGGCGCAGTTCGAGAGTTTCCGTCATCCGCTGATCATCATGACGACCGTACCGCTCGCCATAACCGGTGCTCTATTCGGCCTGGTTATCTTCGGCTCAACCCTGAACATCTTCAGCCAGATTGGCGCCATCATGTTGATCGGTCTTGCCGCCAAAAACGGCATCCTGATCGTTGAATTTGCCAACCAGCTTCGAGATCGAGGCACGGAATTCAAGGAAGCAGTCATTCAGTCCGCCAAAACACGCCTGCGACCGGTATTGATGACCAGCATGTGTACAGCCGGTGGCTCGATACCGCTACTGCTTGCAACTGGTGCTGGCGCCTTGTCACGGCAGTCGATCGGCTCGGTCGTGTTCTTCGGCGTAACGTTCTCGCTCGTACTGACGCTAATTGTCGTACCAACTGTTTACGCACTTGTAGCCAGGAACACGCACTCGCCCGAATACGTGGCGCAGCTCATCGAAAAGCTCAAAGCCGAGGTCGTTGCAAATCCTGCCAGTGAGTCCAGCTCGATTCGCCCCTGAAGGGGCTCCTACGCCTCGGCTGCGGCCTCAGCCTCAGGCGCCTGATCCGTCAGCATGACGACCGCCATCGGCGCAGCGTCACCCGGACGAGGACCCGTTTTCAGGATGCGCAGATAACCGCCCGGCCGCTCCTTGAAACGAGGACCGATCTCAGAAAACAGCTTGCCTACAGCAGCCTTGTCACGCAGGCGATCAAAGGCCAGGCGCCGATTTGCAACGCTGTCTTCTTTCGCAAGAGTAATCAGCGGCTCGACAACTCGGCGCAATTCCTTAGCTTTGGGTAACGTCGTTTTGATCGTTTCGTGCATCAACATCGAGGTCGCCATATTACGAAACATGGCTTTGCGATGTGAGCTGTTACGACCCAGTCGACGACCGGATTTTCTATGGCGCATCTTCTTCTATCCTCTTGGCCTCAGTTGTCGCGCTGCAAGCAGCGCTCCTACGATGCCTTCCTATACTTACGCTGGCATGCCGAGCTCGTGCTCGGGACGCAGGCTTGGCGGTGGCCAGTTCTCGAGACGCATGCCCAAACCGAGGCCGTGCCCTTCGAGGACTTCCTTAATCTCTGTCAGCGATTTCTTGCCGAGATTCGGTGTCCGCAGAAGCTCTACCTCTGTACGTTGCACAAGGTCACCGATATACATGATGTTCTCGGCTTTGAGGCAGTTCGCCGAACGTACAGTCAGTTCGAGCTCGTCAACCGGGCGCAGCAGGATCGGATCAACCTGATTTTCTGCTTGCGCTGCTGCGCCGTCTTCCTGGCCTTGCAGGTCAACGAATACAGACAACTGATCCTTGAGAATGCTTCCCGCACGGCGGATAGCTTCTTCAGGATCGATCGTGGCGTTAGTCTCGATTTCGATTAGTAATTTGTCGAGGTCGGTACGCTGTTCTACGCGGGCCGCTTCGACGGTGTACGTCACACGGTTTACCGGGCTGAAAGAGGCATCGAGCTGCAAGCGACCAATCGGTCCCGCCTGCTCTTCGAAGACCGGGCGCTGCGTCGCTGGACGATAGCCGCGACCGCGCTCGACTTTCAAAATCATGTTCAACTCACCATCCTTGGTCAGGTTCGCGATGACCAGTTCCGGATTCATGATTTCAACATCATGATCGAGCTGGATGTCGGCACCCGTTACCTGACCCGGACCCTTCTTCGAAATACGAAGCTCGGCCAGATCACGCGTGTGCATTTGCACAGCAACCTGCTTGAGATTCAGGAGGATCTCGACGACGTCTTCCTGCACGCCTTCGATACTCGTGTACTCATGCAATACGCCTTCTATCTCCGCCTCGGTGATAGCTGCACCTGGCATTGACGAAAGCAAGATGCGTCGCAGCGCATTGCCTAATGTGTGGCCGAAACCACGTTCAAACGGCTCGATGACCACTTTGGCCAACAGATCGTTAACCGGCGTGACTTTGACAACGCGCGGTTTGAGAAAATCATGTACAGAATCCTGCATGGGGAAAATCCCTCCTGACTACTTGGAGTACAGCTCGACGACGAGGTTTTCGTTGATGTCCGGGAGAATGTCTTCCCGATCCGGCAACGACTTTATTACACCTGCCATCTTCTTCGCGTCGACATCGACCCACTCGGGCAAGCCGATCTGACCCGCAATTTCAATCGCATTCTGAATGCGAAGCTGCTTGCGAGCCTTTTCACGAATACCTATCGAATCGCCCGCCTTTACCTGCGCGGACGGAATGTTGACGACCTTACCGTTCAGCTCGATGCTCTTGTGACTCACGAGCTGACGAGCTTCTGCGCGCGTGGCAGCAAAGCCCATCCGGTACACAGCGTTGTCCAGCCGACCCTCGAGGAGGCGCAGCAGGTTCTCACCTGTTGAGCCTTTCAATTGCGCGGCACGCTTGTAGTAGTTGCGGAACTGGCGTTCCAGCACACCGTACATGCGACGGAGCTTCTGTTTTTCGCGAAGCTGCAATCCGTAGTCCGACAGACGCGGACGGCGCTGCGGAGCACCACCCGGCGGTACGTCGAGCTTGCACTTCGACTCGAGCGGCCTGACGCCGCTCTTCAGAAACAGATCCGTGCCTTCGCGGCGGGACAGTTTACACTTTGGTCCTAAATATCTTGCCATTAACTTGAGCCTCTATACCCGCCGCTTCTTAGGCGGGCGACAGCCATTGTGAGGAATCGGTGTGACGTCCTCGATGTTTTGAATACGAAAACCGAGGGCGTTCAGGGCACGCACCGCGGACTCACGTCCCGGTCCTGGCCCACGAACACGCACGTCCAGGTTCTTGACCCCGAAATCGAGCGCTGAACGACCGGCCTTCTCAGAAGCCACCTGCGCCGCAAACGGTGTCGATTTACGCGAACCGCGGAAACCACAGCCACCTGCGGTTGCCCACGAAAGGGCGTTACCCTGACGATCGGTAATCGTGATAATTGTGTTGTTGAAGGACGCATGGATGTGGGCGATCGCGTCGACCACATGCTTTTTGACCTTCTTCTTTTTTGGTTCTGCCATATCTAATAATGCTCGTTGAGTATTTTAGCTTCTGCTTGTGCACGTAGTAAACGTGGTACACGTAGTAGCGTGATTCGAAAATCCTTATCTCTTGATTGGCCTACGCGGTCCCTTACGGGTACGCGCGTTCGTGCGTGTGCGTTGGCCGCGTAGCGGCAGACCACGTCTGTGACGAATGCCACGGTAGCAACCGAGGTCCATCAGACGCTTAATATTCATCGAAATCTCGCGACGAAGGTCGCCCTCGACTTCGAAGCTATCGACTGCCGTACGAAGCTTGGCAACTTCTGGCTCAGCGAGATCCTTGACCGGTGTCGAGGGATCAATGCTGGCTGCGGCGCAGATCTGCTTCGCGCGCGTATTACCGATACCGTAGATCGACGTCAACGCGATCACGATGTGCTTGTTCAGCGGTATGTTTATGCCTGCTATACGTGCCACTTATATTTCCTCATTTAACCCTGGCGCTGCTTGTGCCGGGCGTCTTTGCAGATAACCCGAACAACACCATTCCGACGAATGATCTTGCAGTTCCTGCAGATTTTCTTAACTGATGCTCTTACTTTCATGAGATCACTCCTGGCGCTGATCGAATCAGCGTACCTGTCCGCCTCTGCCGTAGTTGCGCAGATTCGCTTTCTGCATCATGCCCTCGTACTGATGGCTCATTGCATGCGCCTGCATCTGCGACATGAAGTCCATCGTTACTACAACGAGAATGAGTAATGAAGTACCACCGAAGCTAAACGGCATGGTCGGATAGAACATGCGTACCAGTTCCGGAAGCAAGCAGACGCCGGCGATATAAAGCGCACCCCAGAACGTCAGTCGCGTCAGCACTTTGTCAATATATTCGGCCGTATGCGCACCAGGACGTATGCCCGGCACGAATGCGCCCGACCGCTTCAGGTTATCCGCCGTGTCCTTCGAGTTGAACATCAGCGCGGTATAGAAGAAGCAGAAGAAGATGATCATAGACGCGTATAACAGCACGTAAATCGGCTGGCCCGGGCCGAGGTTCGCGCCGATCGACTGCAATGCACTCTGCAGTGCGTTCGGCTCTGCCGCCTGTCCGAAGAATTGTGCGATTGTTGCCGGGAACATCAGGATGCTCGAGGCAAAAATTGGCGGAATTACACCAGACATGTTGATCTTGAACGGTAGGTGAGTGCTTTGCGCCTGGTACATCTTGCGGCCCTGCTGGCGTCGCGCGTAGTTCACAGTGATGCGGCGTTGTGCACGCTCCATATAGACAACGAACACGATCGCAGCCACGGCGCCAACGAGCATCAGAATTGCCGTGACGGCGGACATTTCACCGTCTCTCACGAGTCCAGCCGTTCCGGCGATTGCGGCGGGCAAGCCTGCGACGATACCGGAGAGAATAATCATCGAGATGCCGTTACCGATGCCGCGTTCAGTGATCTGCTCACCCAGCCACATCAGGAAGACTGTTCCCGTGACCAGCGTGATCATGGCCGTAATCAGGAACGCCGGGCCTGGATTTACAACGATGCCTGCCTGACCCTGCAGCCAGGATGCAGCTGCAACCGACTGGAAGCTGGCAAGTGCAACCGTACCGTAGCGCGTGTACTTCACGATCTGACGACGGCCCGCTTCACCTTCTTTTCTGAGCTGCTGCAAGCTCGGCAAAATATGGCTCGCCATCTGCATAATGATCGAAGACGAGATGTACGGCATGATGCCCATCGCGAAAATACCGAAACGCGACAGGGCACCACCTGAGAACAGGTTGACCATGCCCAGCAAGCCGCCCGACTGCTGCTCAAAGAATGCAGCCAACGCGACAGGATCCACGCCAGGCACCGGGATAAAGGTGCCAGCGCGGAATACGATCAGCGCGCCGATGAGAAACAGGATGCGAATCTTCAGTTCGCCCAGTTTGCTCGCCGCTTTCGCGATGTCTGCCGGATTTTGTTGGGGTTTCTTTGCCATTTCTATTCGTCTTCGTCTGTCGCGCTCATTGTCCCCCTTGTGGGGAGCAAGCAGCGCTCCTACGATACTTTCCTATGCCTCTATCGCGCCGCCAGCTTTCTCGATGGCTTCACGCGCACCCTTAGTAACAGCGATGCCCTTGAGCTTCACTGCCTTGCTAATTTCACCAGACTTGATGACCTTGACCTTCGTAACGATGGCCGGCACCAGATTGGCTGCCTTCAAGACGTCAATCGTGATCTCGGCTGCATCGGGAATCGCCAGTTCATGCAAGCGCAGTTCAGCTGACAGCTTAGCCATGCGCGAGTTGAAACCAACTTTCGGCAATCGCCGCTGCAGTGGCATCTGGCCGCCTTCGAAACCAACTTTGTGGTAACCGCCGGAGCGAGCATGCTGACCCTTCTGGCCGCGACCACTGGTCTTGCCCTGGCCCGCGGAGTGGCCTCGCCCAAGGCGCTTGCCAACTTTCTTTGCACCCTTGCCGGGCGACAGTTCATTTAAACGCATTTCAGGCTTCCTCTACCGAAAGCAGGTAAGAGACGCGATTGATCATGCCGCGGTTCTCCGGGGTATCGGCAACCGTGACTGTCTGATGCATCTTGCGCAGGCC
>Ga0164320_10000163_pt1 | contig 19081 bp, 16 predicted proteins | sample GuaBasSediGuay11_FD_113736 | JGI IMG/M metagenome (GOLD analysis project Ga0164320, IMG submission 113736) | Subseafloor sediment microbial communities from Guaymas Basin, Gulf of California, Mexico - Guay11, Core 4567-28, 0-3 cm | ecosystem: Environmental > Aquatic > Marine > Hydrothermal...
ATAGTCGGCCATCGCATGCAGCCAGGCAAAGCTCTACCAGGTCGGACTGCAGTCGCATCATGATCGGCTGTGTTTCAGGGTCACCAAAACGGCAATTGTATTCGAGCACCCGCGCGTCGCCATCCGCGTCAATCATTAATCCTGCATATAGAAAACCGGTATACCTCGCACCTTCTTCAGCCATGCCCCGCACGGTTGGCATGATAATATTTTGCATGACATAGGATTCGACCGCATCGGTCACTATCGGTGCGGGTGAATAGGCGCCCATTCCACCGGTATTAGGTCCCCGGTCACCATCATCCCTGGCCTTGTGGTCCTGCGACGTGGCCATCGGCAATACATGATCACCATCGACCATACAGATAAAACTCGCTTCCTCGCCAGGTAGAAATTCCTCAATTACGACACGATGCCCGGCTTCACCAAACAGGTTAGCCTCAAGCATATCTTTGATCGCGTCGATCGCCTGAGCCTCGGTGTCAGCCAGAATCACTCCCTTGCCTGCAGCGAGGCCGTCAGCCTTGACGACTATTGGTGCGCCCTGTGATTTAACATAGTCAATGGCTGGTCCTATTTCGGTAAAGCTCTGATAACTGGCAGTGGGTATGCGATGGCGGGCGAGGAAGTCTTTGCTAAATGTTTTCGATCCTTCGAGTTGTGCGGCGGCAGCACTTGGACCGAAGATGGGTAATCCGGACTGCTGAAATCTATCGACGATACCGTTCACCAGCGGTGCCTCCGGCCCCACGATAGTCAAATCGATATTTTCTTTTAATGCGAATTCGAGCAAAGCATCGATGTCTTCAGCAGCAATTTCGACATTGCTAAGTTTGTCTTCCTGCGCGGTTCCAGCATTACCGGGCGCTACAAATACCTGTTGCACACGTGCAGATTGAGCAGCTTTCCAGGCGAGGGCGTGTTCGCGCCCACCACCACCTACAATCATTACTTTCATTCCCAGACCCCGGTGAATAGCAATCTTAAGTCAACACTATGCGCGCTCAATGTCTGAAATGACGCATACCGGTAAATACCATGGCAATGCCATGCGTGTTAGCCGCGGCGATGACTTCATCGTCTTTAATAGATCCCCCCGGTTGAATAATCGCGCTTATTCCCACCTCCTGCGCTGCGTCAATGCCATCACGAAACGGAAAGAATGCATCAGAGGCCATCACCGAACCTGCTACCTGGAGATTGGCATGCTCGGCCTTTATACCGGCGATGCGGGCGCTATTAATCCGGGACATCTGGCCTGCGCCAACGCCTATGGTCATATTATTTCTTGCATATACGATCGCGTTCGATTTAACGAATTTTGCCACTTGCCAGGCAAATAGCAGGTCCTGCATTTGTACCTCGGTGGGTTTTAATTCGCTCACAACGTCGAGTGACTGGTAAAGTTTTGCATCGACGTCCTGAACCAGCAGTCCGCCATTCACGCGTTTGTAATCGAGTCGGTAGACCGGTTCTTGCCATTCGCCGCAACTGAGCAACCGCACATTCTGCTTTTTTGCAACAATAGCATTCGCCTCCTCGTTGATCGATGGAGCAATGATAACCTCGACAAACTGCTGATCAATAATTGCCTGGGCTGTGACGGCATCGAGCGTACGATTGAAGGCTATGATGCCGCCAAACGCAGATTCAGGATCGGTATTAAAGGCGCGTCTATAGGCCTCGTAAATATTCTCGTCGATAGCAACCCCACAGGGATTAGCGTGCTTGACGATAACACAGGCTGGCTGCTCAAATTGTTTGACACACTCCAGGGCCGCATCGGTATCACCAATATTGTTGTATGACAGTCTCTTGCCCTGTAGTTGTTTGGCACTGGCGATGCCAGGTTCAACCAGGTTTGATTCGACATAAAATGCGGCATTTTGATGTGGATTTTCCCCATATCGCATACTCATTGCATGCTGGTACTGAAAGTTGATCGTACGCGGAAATTGCTGATCGTCGGGATGCTGGACCATGCGGCCGAAATAATTGGCTATCGCGCCATCATAACTCGCGCTATGCTCAAACGCCTTGATCGCCAGCGAAAAACGGGTGTCATCACTGACACAGCCATCGTTGCCATCCATTTCACCGAGAATTGTTGCGTAATCCACCGGATCGACCACAACGGTTACACTGCTATGATTTTTCGCCGCCGCGCGAACCATTGCTGGACCCCCGATATCGATATTTTCAATTGCATCTTCAAAACTGCAATCCGGTTTGGACACGGTTTCCTGAAATGGATACAAGTTGATGACAACCAGATCAATCGGTTGTATATCGTGTTCCAGCATGATAGCTTCGTCGAGGCCGCGACGTCCCAGGATGCCGCCGTGAACCTTCGGATGCAATGTTTTGACCCGCCCCGCCATCATTTCCGGAAAGCCCGTATAGTCCGATATTTCGGTTACCGGCATGCCCTGTTGTGCAATTAGACTGGCGGTGCCACCGGTGGATAATAGTTCTACACCTTTAGAAATCAGGGTTCGGGCGAGATCAACAATACCTGATTTATCGGAAACGCTGATCAGGGCGCGTCGTACAGGCGGAGCAGAATTAGACATAGAAAGTGTGCTGTCGGAGGCCGGAAAAAAACCGGCATTATAGCGGATCGGAAAGAGAGAAGTATAAAAACCGCCGTGCTTAGATCTAGACTACCGCTAATGCTCGATCTGGTAGTGTTTCAATTTTTTGCGTAGCGTGCCACGGTTAATACCAAGATAGGTAGCGGTTTTACATTGATTGTTGTTGCAGTGCTGTAAGACGGTTTGTAACAGGGGTTGTTCGATTTCAGAGATTACAGTCTGGAACAGATTGTAGGGAATTTCTCCATCTAAATCGGATAGATACTCGCGTATTGCGTGCTCGACTGATCGCTGTAATGAGCTTGTCTGCTGCCTATTCTTCACGACAACCAACTATAAATCCCCCGCAGATTCATGAAGCTTTGGCAAATCTCCCCAGGAGCCATTGCTCAAAGTACGTATTAACAATATCTAACTGGGTGTCGGCTGTGGTCGCCTGCATTAATGCGGGCTTGACCTGGCGATATGTCGCAAATTGGCCGAGCTGCCAGTTGATGTGCTTGCGCGCAATTTGTACACCCTGAAACTCCCCATAAAACGCGTACAGATTTTTTAGATGGCTAGTTAACCATATTCGTTTTTGTTGATCTGTCGGTTCCTTTGCTGTTTTACCAGTCGCCAGATAGTGCTCTATGTGTCTAAAAATCCACGGACGACGCTGCGCAACACGGCCTATCATGATAGCATCCGTGGCTGTGAAGTCTATGACCATTTTGGCTTTTTGCTCAGAATCGATGTCGCCGTTTGCGATAACTGGAATCCGAACGGCCTTTTTAACCTGCCGTATAGTCTCGTACTCCGCCACCCCAAGATACTTGTCTTCGCGAGTTCGCCCATGCACGGTTAAGGCCTGAATACCGCAGTCTTCGGCTATCCTGGCGACTTCTAATGCATTCCTGTTATCGCGAGACCAGCCGGTTCTGATTTTAAGTGTTACCGGCACCGAGACTGACTTGACCACCGAATCGAGAATTCTGCTTACCAACGCCGTATCTTTCAAAAGAGATGAACCCGCATCGACCTTGCATACTTTCTTGGCAGGGCAACCCATGTTGATATCGATGATTTGTGCTCCCTGGTCGACGTTATAGCTGGCCGTATCAGCCATCATTTTCGGGATACCACCGGCTATCTGGACGATAATCGGGCCCGGCTCGCCCGCGTGATCCATGCGTAGCTGAGTTTTACGGCTGTACCTCAGATCGGGTCGACTGGAAATCATTTCTGATACCGTCATACCGGCACCGAGTGATCGGCAAAGCTGTCGAAACGGTCGGTCGGTTACACCGGCCATCGGTGCCAGTACCAGACGATTTTGGAAAGTATAGGGGCCAATGCTGAATGACATAATTAATTTTCAGTTTATCAGCTGTTCAGGCATCAGCTTCAGTCTTCCTTAGACTGCTTGGATCCGGGGCCCCGCATTCGAGAAAGATACGATTGGTACAGGTGGCACATATATCCTTGTCAAGTTTTTCGAAAATGCCTGAAATGGCCTCGGACTTTGAGTCGAAAAAATTTTCCGTCTTGATTTCTTCGGTATACCCACCCCGGTCCATAACCCTGGCAGCTTTGTCCTTGAGTCGATACATATATAAATCACCACCCATTTCCCGTCTGGCCCTGGCTTCATCAACCAGTAACTCAGCACCCGCTACATCAATTTGATTGATACCTTTAGTCAGCAGGAATAAATTTCTCTGTTCCGGGTAATGCTCGCGATAGCGCCGCAGTAATTCACCGACGTGCGAGACCGATCCAAAATAGAGTGAATCTTCCAGCCTTAGAATTTTTAGCTGGGGGCACTCGGGTAGAGTAACGCCTGTTTTAAATTTACGATGCCTGGATTCGGGATCTGGGACCCTGGGCGCAAGTTTCGGTCGGGAGGTTCTGCGTAAAAAAATCATCAGCGATAAAATGACCCCGAAAAGAATAGCGAATTCGAGTTTGAGAAAAAGGGTGCTAAGAAATGTGACGCTCAAGACAGCAGCTTCGTTGATATCGGCACGAAGAATCTTAATAATCTGTGAGAAATTGATCAACCGCCAGGCCACCAGAATCAGCAGGCCAGCGACCGCCGCCTTGGGCAGATAGGCTGTTAACGGTGCAACTGCCAGTACAAAAAAGACCAATATCACACCCGCCGAAGCCGCTGCCAGGGGTGTACGGGCACCCGCGTCGTAGTTAGCGCCACTGCGGTTAAATGAGCCGGTAGCGACATAGGCAGAGAAAAAACTACCGACGATGTTGGAGAGCCCCTGACCGATGAACTCCTGGTTTCCGGAAATGGGTTGCCCCGATTTGATCGAGATTGAGCGAGAAATTGATACCGCTTCGGTCAATGCGAAAAGTGTCATTGCCAGCGCCAGGGGTGCCAGATCTCTTAGTACACTGAGTGAAAATTCAGGTGACGACAAGGGCGGTAATTGTCTTGGCAATGCGCTTAACATCTGAATACCTGTAAATTGCTCGTCGAAATTCAGATTCAGTAATGCAGCGACGATACTACCCAGCAACAGGGCGGCTATCATGCCGGGGAATCTGGGATTAATCCTGTGAGCGAGCACCCCGGTTGCCAGTGTAGTCAGCGCCACTATCGAGGCCAGCGGGTGCAGTGCATCCCAGTGAGTAAACAGATAACTGATGTCCTGGGCCAGGTGCTCGCTGTCGTGCAGGTCAATACCGAGAAATGTTTTAGCCTGTTTTGCCACAATCAGACAGGCAGCCCCCGCGGTAAAACCGACTATCACCGAATGAGATATAAAATTGACCAGTGTGCCGAGTCGCACCATGCCCATCGCGAATTGCAGGATACCAACCATGAATGCAAGCGTAATCGCCATTGATATATATTCTGAACTCCCGGGGATAGCGATGGCACTCAGGGATGAGAACATAACGATCGATGCGGCTGTTGTCGGGCCTGAAACCAGGTGCCACGAGGACCCGAATAGCGCTGCGATAACGGCTGGTACCATGCTGGTGTAAAGACCGTATTCAGGTGGCATACCGGCAATGGCCGCAAACGCAACCCCCTGGGGCAGAACAATGGCAGCACCGGTTAGACCAGCCAACAGGTCGACCTGCACAGTTTCCCTGTTAAGATTTTTACTCCAACGTAAAAAAGGCAACAATCGTGTTAGCTGAACTGGAATTTTCATGTTCGATTCTATCCGAATAATAAATCAACCCAGGTACACACACGACAGAGTGATTGCCTGGTACCCATGTGACCGATAAATATCAGATGTTTAGTTTGGTCGTAAACGGAGTTTCCCACCCGGTAATGTATCCGAGATCGACCGCGGATTATAGCCCCAACTGATCATCAGGGATGTAAGTAAATTTCGATGCAGGCATTAAACGGACTAATGCCAATTACGCTATCACATAAACTCGAATTCGTAAGTCAATGCATCTATACCCGGGTCACTAATTTCAAGCCGAAACTGCACTGGTTTCGCAACTTCCATTAGCCTTCGGTTTTTATCGGTTTGCAGGTATTCACTCGGAGTAAATAATCGATTGGCGATTAATTTACCCTGAAGGTCGAACAGGCTAACCAGAAGCCTCGGTAATTTTTGGTCAAATATAGCCTGATTTACAAACGAACCGGTGACCATTAAAGCGCTAGACTGCACCGGGTGGGTAAATACGTTTCGATCCAGTAGCTTGATCTGCTGGGTGCTGGAAAACCGTGACTCGTTGCATGGCACTAGCTGGCACAGGCTCAAAACCTGTTTTTGATAACGGGCATTTTCGATCAGGGAAAAACGCTGGTAAAATATTGTCTGGGCAATGCCCATAGCGACCAATAATAAAATACCGACCAGCCAGAATAATGGCGCAAACTGCGATAGTCTGTTGCGCCTGTCACCGTACATGGCTTCATGCAGGCTAAGCTCGGGCCGCTGATCTGAAGTTATACCGATGTCGTCTGGCGCTTCGTGTTGATCGTCATCCTCGTATTTCAACGATTCCCATGCGTCGAATATTTTGCCACATTCGCCGCATTGAACCTGACCCATGGCAAGCTGTATTTGCTGCTCTGAGACTCGAAATCGACTCTGACAATGGGGACAACTGGTTTCCATAATCTCAACCGGATTGGCATCATTCATGTTGTCGTGTACCGCTTATCATGACCCAGTCTTCCCGAGTAATTTCCGGATCCAGATTAAAACAGGATTGGTAACCGCATTTTATATCATTTACCTGTGTTTTGAGTATCCCTGAAAGTAAAATTTTGCCTCCGGGTTTAATCATGTCGGCAAATTTCGGTGCTAGTTCGACTAAGGGTCCGGATAAAATATTGGCGATCAGCAGGTCAACTTTGTCAACATTGAGATCTGACACCAGGCTAACGCGCAGCAGGTCCGGGCTAATGCCATTTCTTCGAGAATTTTCCAGGCTCGCGTCAACTGCCTGTGGATCAATATCAACGCCGAAGACCCGATTGGCCCCGAGTTTGCAGGCGGCAATCGAAAGTATGCCGGAACCACAGCCATAATCGATAACAGATTGATTGTTAAAATTTCTATGCGCCATCCAGGCCAGGCAAAGTGCAGTGGTAGGGTGGCTCCCCGTGCCAAATGCCAATCCCGGATCGAGCCGTATGATTATTGCCTCTGGGTCCGGTGGTTGCAGCCAGCTGGGCACTATCCACAAATTGTGCGCGCATCGGATCGGCTTGAATTGCTGTAAATGAACGCGTTCCCAATTCTGGTCTTCGAGCACCGACTTGCGCGCCGTTGCCGACTGATGATCGGGCAGTAACTCAAGTAATTCCCCGTATAGCTCTTCACCCTGGCGATCCTGTTGAAACATGCCAGTCATTATCATGTGCGGCCAGACCGGGGATTCACCGGGCATTGGTTCGTAGATAGGACTGTCCTGTGCATCACACATCGTGATACAGACCGCGCCCAGGGAGAGTAAAATATCTTCGGTTTGCCCAAGCTCGTCGTCGGTGCATTGAATGCTGATTTGCCACCAGGCCATCGGGGCTCTAATCGCTGATCCCGAGCTTTTTTTCCAGGTAGTGAATATTGGTTCCACCGTTGGCAAAATTACCGTCGCTCATTATTTCTCTTTGTAACTGAATGTTGGTTTTGATTCCTTCTATCACGATTTCGGATAATGCGCCCTGCATACGCGCAATCGCCGACTCCCGGGAGTTGCCATAGGTAATTAGCTTGCCTATCATCGAATCGTAATAAGGTGGTACTGTATAGCCATTGTAGATATGGGAATCCATGCGTACACCGGGTCCGCCGGGTGCATGGTAAAGTGTAATTTTACCGGGTGAGGGCACGAATGTTTTCGAATCTTCGGCATTGATTCGGCACTCTATCGCGTGCCCGTGCACCACGATGTCTTCCTGTTTGTAACGCAATGGATTGCCTGAAGCGATCGATATTTGTTCCTTGATAATATCAACCCAGGTGATCATTTCGGTTACCGGATGCTCAACCTGGATGCGAGTGTTCATTTCAATAAAATAAAACTCACCGTTTTCGTACAGAAATTCGAAGGTACCCGCACCCTCATAACCCATTTGTATACAGGCATTGGCACAGCGTTCGCCAATTTCTTTACGTTGCTCTGCTGTTATTCCCGGAGCTGGTGCCTCTTCAACTACTTTTTGATGTTTGCGTTGCATCGAACAATCGCGCTCAGCCAGATGAATGGCGTTGCCATGCGAATCGGCCATCACCTGAATTTCTATATGCCGGGGCGAGCCAAGGAATTTTTCCATGTATACAATATCGTTATTGAACGCGGCGCCGGCTTCCGATTTCGTCATTTGAATTGAATTTAGCAAACTGCCTTCTGCCCGAACCACGCGCATTCCACGGCCACCACCACCGCCGGCTGCTTTAATAATAACCGGGTAGCCAATTTTACGTCCGATTTGGAGATTTTTTTCCTTGTCTTCGGTCAGTGGACCGTCAGATCCGGGTACTGTCGGTACCCCGGCTTCCTTCATTGCCTTGATGGCGGCAACCTTATCGCCCATCACTCTGATCGCAGCCGCGCTTGGGCCGATAAATTTAAATCCACTGGACTCGACCTGTTCTGCGAATTCAGCGTTTTCCGACAGGAATCCGTAGCCCGGATGAATGCCTGCCGCGTTGGTCAATTCTGCGGCACAAATGAGGGCTGGAATATTGAGATAACTTTCCAGCGACGAGGGGGGTCCAATACAGACGGACTCATCGGCGAGCCGCACGTGTTTCAGGTCCCGATCAGCGGTTGAGTGTACCGCTACGGTCTGAATCCCCATTTCACGACAGGCACGCAAAATACGCAGTGCTATTTCACCCCGGTTGGCGATGACAATTTTTGCTAACATTGTTTACGCACTATAGTCACTCGATGATGAACATGATCTGATCGAATTCGACCGGGCTGCCATTTTCCACCAGGATCTTGCTTACCCTACCTGATTTGTCCGATTCGATTTGATTCATCATTTTCATCGCTTCGATAATACATAGAGTATCGCCTACTTTTACCTCCTGTCCTTCGACCACAAACGGATCGGAACTGGGTGAGGCGGCACCATAGTATGTGCCAACCATTGGCGATTTGATATGGTGCCCGCGGGGTTCTGAAGCGGGCACCGGTGACGGCGTTACAGTGGCTGAAGCAACCGGTACAACGGTGGCTGCGGGCGCCGCATATTGCGCGGGCACGGAGAGTCGGGAGATGCGAACCGATTCTTCGCCTTCCTTGATTTCCAGTTCAGCGATATCCGATTCTTCGAGTAGCTCGATCAGTTTTTTTACTTTGCGTATATCCATTATTGATTTCTCTTTGAATTGGACTGTTTGCACAGATTGACTGCTGCTTCTAAGGCGAGCAAATAGCTGTTTTTACCCAGCCCGCTAATCACCCCGGTCGCGATATCAGACAGGTAGGAATGCTTCCGAAAATCTTCACGTGCATAAATATTTGAAAGATGCACTTCGATAAAGGCCACCGTCGAGGCGAGAAATGCGTCTCGGATGGCGACGCTGGTATGGGTAAATGCTGCTGGATTAATGATGATAAACCGGGTTTGGTCAGTCCCGGCCTGTTGAATGCGGTCGACAATTTCACCTTCGACATTCGACTGCATTGTTTCGAGTTCAATATCGTTTTGTGCGGCGATCCGGGCCAGGGCCTGGTCGATCGATACCAGCGTATCGGGTCCGTAGACCTCGGGTTCCCGGCTACCCAGCAAATTCAGATTCGGTCCATGTATGACCAGTATTTTTGTCATTAGACGGGTTTTATTATCGCCCAGGGGCTTTAGTTAAGAATAGACGTAATTTTCACATAGTGCGGAGATAGAGTCCAGATATACCAGATTTTTTAGATTTTTGCCGAAGTTGACGACATTTTTTTCGATGAACGCAACCTTGTCAGAGTAATTTCGATACCTGTTGGCGTAATGTCTGAAGGCTAATGATACCGCTATGAGTGAATCTAATTTTACGATCCCGACCAATAATTGCGGTGAACGGCAGGGTACCGCTTTTATTTTCGAATACCGCGCTATACATGGCAATATGCTGGTTGGCGAGAAACGATGGATAGTTCATTTGATATTCATCGATAAATGACTCGATATTCTCGACACTATCGAGCGCAAGGCCCAGTATCTGAATTTGATCGCCGTACTCCAGCTGCAGTGCTATCAAATCAGGTACTTCGCGACGGCAGGGAGCACACCAGGGTGCCCAGAAATTGACGACTAATACAGGTTGTTTCCAGTTGCCCAGCGTTTGCCGTTGACCTTTTAGGTCAATCAGAGGCACGGACTTTAAAGATGCCGGAGTGTCGAATGGTGCCTGAGTAGGCTCAGCCGATCTGATCTCAGGTGGATTTAACCAGAATTCTGATAACTGGAACAACGCGATGCCCGCAATCGCCGAAACCAGTCCAAGGAAGATCGTAATCCAGGTTTTTCGCTTCATTTTACCCGCTATCTCTACTGAAAGGTGGCGATCAGGTGCGCCGCAAATTCTTCGCCCGACATTTCACCGACCACGCGACGATGGCGAATTTCTTCACCCCGGGCATCAAAAAATAAGATTGCCGGTGGTCCGTAAATACCGAGCGAATTCATTAACTCTGTATCGACCGAGTCATTATCGGTAACATCGGTCTGGAAGGTGCCAACCCCGTTCAGAGCGTTAATCACACCCGCATGGGTGAAAGCGTACTTTTCCATTACCTTGCAGGAAATACACCAGTCGGCGTAAAAATCGAGCATGCTCGGGATGTCCTGCCGGACAGAATTCGCCAGCGCCTGCTGCAGTCCTTGTATTCCCTTTACCTGGTGGAAAATCACACGATTTTCCTGACCGTTTGTCGTGGTTTTATTCGATACGATATTGGCAATACCCTTCAGAGGTTGCACCAGATCCTTACTACCCACGGCTGCGCCTATCAGGTAAGTTGAACCGTAGATCAAAATAATAATGCCCAGGACCTTGTTGAATTTCTGCCAGCCCGAGGTTTTCTCAGGTAAGGATTCAAGCGCACCCATATAAATAGCTGAAGTAATAGCCAGAATAGCGATCAGCAACATGGTTATTTCGGTGGGCAGGAATCGTTCCAGCAGCCAGATCGCCACCGCCAGTAAAACCACTCCAAACACAGCCTTGACCCTGTCCATCCAGAGTCCGGCGTGCGGCAGTAGTTTTCCAGCCGAAGTGCCTATCAGTAATAGCGGTACCCCCATACCCAGGCCGAGTGCAAATAGAGCGAGGCTTCCGAGCTGCCAGTCCTGGGTCTGTGAAATAAATATCAGCGCACCGACCAGTGGCGCGGTTATACAGGGGCCGACGATAATCGCCGAGAATATTCCCATCAGACCAACCCCGATCAGGGTACCACCCTGCTGGCTATTGCTTAGAGAAGTAAGCCGACTTTGTACTGCACTTGGCATTTGGATGTCGTAAAAACCAAACATCGATAAAGCGAGTAATACGAATATGGCGGCGAACACACTGAGGATAACGGGATCCTGAAACCAGATCTGTATATTGTATTCTGCGCCGTAGTAGCCAACGATGGCACCGACGATGGCATATGTGACCGCCATCGCGAGGACATAAACCAGCGAAAGGATAAAGGCCTTATGGGTACTGATTGATTCTCCCTGGCCCGCGATTATGCTGGAAAGTATCGGGATCATCGGAAATACACAGGGTGTAAAAGTGAGCCCGATTCCGCCGAGGAAAAATAGCAATATGATCAGTAAAATGCCCTTATCCCGAAGTATTTGAGCGTATCTACCCTGTTCTGATAGCGGCAGTGCCATCGATTCTGACCCAGCTGCCGCGATACCTGCAGAGGTTGTGACTGTTTTAACTGCGATTGGTTGATTGCTAATCTGGACCAAACCGGTGTGCGTATCGACCTGCAAGTACTTGCTGATCGGTGGATAGCAGATACGGTCTTCGACGCATCCCTGGTAGCGGTAGGCGAGGGTATACCGGTCACTGGCGTTAGTCTCTGAAATGACTGGCAGGGAAACTTTTACCTGCTCATGGTAAACCTCCATGCGACCAAAGAATTCGTCGTCTTTTAAATCACCATTCGGCATGGCAATGGCGCCAAGGGCATGCCCGCTACCATTGATTATCTCAAAACTAAATTTGTCTCTATATAAATAGGTACCCGGGTAGAGCTGAATATCGGTCTGGATTATATTTTGACGATCAATCCCTGCCGACAACACAAATGCGGTGTCGGGGTGCGGTATCTCATCGTCTCCGCTGAGCCCGATACTGTCACCGAGAGACTGCAATACCTCCAACGCCTTGCTACCACTACCGGTAGAGGCGGGCAAAACTTCACTGGTGTTGTTTTGACTGGAATTAGCGGTAATGTCGGAGAGTAGTGCCTGTAATGACGCGATACCTTGCGAGTCTTCAATACTGGAGTTGCCTGAGTTTACGACATAGGCTGTTGGCAGTATGCGGGTGCTGGAGCGGGTATTCAGGTTCAGTATCTGCCTCAACGGCGGATAGCAGACCCCAATGTCCGCGCATCCCTGACCAGTGGCCCTGACGACAAGATCCAGCGCTTTCGGGCTACTCGATAAGATCGGCAACACGATTCTGAGATTGCCTCGATAGACTTCCATATCACCGAAAAACTCATCATTCTTGATTTTACCGTCGCGTATGATTGAACTGTCGAACCGCGCATTGCCCGATTCAATCTGAAAATCAAATCGCTCCCGATACATATAGTAACCAGGCGCAATTTCATATTCCGCGACCAGGCGGTCACCCTCCATCCAGGCTACCAGGCTGAAAGCCTGTTCGGGTGGTAACAGTTCGTCACTCTGCGCGAGCACGAGCGTGCTGCTAAACAGCAAAATGAATATCAGTAAAGCTGATTGAAAGCCCTGGTTTAAGTGATTCAGAGCGCCTTTCATCGAGTAGCCTCGGAAATCCAGTTTAGGTAGTCCTGGTTGCGCGAGTCTATTGCGACACGAAGTATTTCGGCCAGCGGGTACGGATGGTTCCGATGTATTTCCTGTTCCAATAGTTCAACCTTTCTCGCTGTTGTCTTGAGTAACATCTGATGCTCAGTACCAGTTCTGAATTCGCCTTCCCACAAATACATAGAGTGCATTTTTGGTAAAATGTTTACCGAGGCGACCAATTTTTTATCTAACCGGGTTCGGGCCAATCGTGACGCCTGTTCGAAATCGGGCCAGCTTGTGATTACCAGATAATAGTCGGACATTATTTTCAAGCCAGAGTTTTCATTGATTAATTATTCACTCAACCTAATAAAGCCTTGAAACCATGATATGTTACGCACATATAGTATAGTAATGCTGTATCACCAGTGGGATAGCAAAGTTACAAACGCCTCGATTGGTATGTGTTTCAGGGTGGTTGTCACTTTTTGACCTCGCACGGCGCGCAGTGTAGTTATAGGATAGATATGTTTCCAGTACTCACCATTATATTTTTGATCGTGCCGGTGGTTGAAATCTACCTGCTAATTGAAGTGGGCCAGGTAATCGGGGCATTATGGACTGCCTTCCTTGTTGTATTAACCGCGGTTATCGGTGTGAGGTTGCTTAAAATTCAGGGTATATCGACCCTGATGCGAGCCCAGAGCAAAATGCAGACAGGCCAGATGCCGGCACAGGAAATGTTTGAAGGTATCGGTCTTGTTCTGGCGGGTGCCTTTTTACTGACCCCCGGTTTTTTCACCGATACGGTAGGATTTATCTTGCTGTTTCCCCCGACCAGAGTCTGGCTGGTCAGTAAAGTTGTCTCCAGGCTGATGACCACTGCCAGGTTTTCTCCACAGGGCGGACTGCATGGTTTTCACTATGATTCCAACGTGCAACCGGAAAAGTCCGAGGCGGATGTGATTGAAGGTGTGAATTATAAGCGTGAAGACTAGGGAACCTCTGATTAATTATGTCATATCTCTGCGAGTCCTGAAGCGTGCAGCTACAAGACGCACTTCGCAGCAAATGGTCTAAGTCCTTCACAATCCACTGCTAAAGAATTGGTCCAGTTCGCTACCGATGAGCAAATTCTGGGCTGAATAGGTCCAATCGGTGACAAAAACTGTCTTAAACGCTTGAAAGTCCTTTTTTATTCCCCATATCGCTTGACTACCGGGAGTTGCTGAATATTATTGGCACTCACTAAACGCGAGTGCTAACTCGTACCGAACTCTAACTGCCATCCTGCTAGGTTGGCGAGTAACTTTAAACAAAAAATACTGGAGAATAGCAACAATGAAAATTCGTCCCTTGCATGATCGTGTGGTGGTCAGGCGTAAAGAAGAAGAGAGCACTAGTGCCGGTGGCATAGTGATTCCTGATTCAGCAACCGAGAAGCCAAGTACTGGTGAAGTGCTCGCAACCGGCAACGGTAAGGTTACTGATTCGGGTGAAGTTCGAGCCCTCGATGTCAAAGTTGGTGACACGGTTTACTTTGGTAAGTATTCCGGTACAGAAATCAAGGTTGATGGCGAAGAACTGCTGATCATGCGCGAAGATGACATCATCGCTGTTGTTGAATAATTCATAGATTAAGAGGTTAATTCTCAATGAGTGCAAAAGAAATAAAATTTGGAGATGATGCGCGTTCGCGTATGGTCAATGGCGTTAATATTCTGGCTAATGCAGTCAAGGTCACACTGGGTCCCAAGGGACGTAACGTGGTTCTGGATAAGAGTTTCGGTGCCCCGACGGTAACCAAAGATGGTGTTTCGGTAGCGAAGGAAATTGAACTCGAAGACAAGTTCGAAAATATGGGCGCACAAATGGTCAAGGAAGTTGCTTCACAGACTTCTGATGTTGCCGGTGATGGCACGACCACTGCGACGGTTCTGGCCCAGTCAATCGTTCATGAAGGCATGAAAGCGGTCGCCGCTGGCATGAACCCGATGGATCTGAAGCGTGGCATTGATAAAGCTGTCATTGCCGCAGTCAAAAACATGGAAACCAATTCAACACCCTGTGCCGATACCACGGCGATTGCCCAGGTAGGCACCATTTCTGCCAATGCAGATAGCAGCGTCGGCAGTATCATCGCCGAGGCGATGGAAAAGGTAGGTAAGGAAGGCGTTATTACTGTAGAAGAGGGTTCATCATTCGACAATGAGCTAGACGTCGTGGAAGGTATGCAGTTCGACCGCGGTTATCTGTCACCTTATTTCGTCAATGACCAGTCGACCATGTCTGCAGAACTCGAAGAACCGATGATCCTGCTGTTCGACAAAAAGATTTCGAATATTCGTGAATTACTGCCTATCCTGGAAGCGGTAGCCAAGGCCAGCAAACCATTATTAATCGTTGCCGAAGATATCGAAGGCGAAGCACTGGCTACCCTGGTAGTTAACAACATGCGTGGCATAGTCAAGGTCTGTGCAGTCAAGGCACCTGGTTTCGGTGATCGTCGTAAAGCCATGTTACAGGACATCGCTATCCTCACTGGAGGCCAGGTGATCTCCGAAGAGGTTGGCCTGAGCCTGGAAAAAGTAACCCTTGACGATCTGGGTTCGGCGAAGAAGGTATCCATCACCAAAGAGAATACGACTGTTATCGACGGTGCGGGTCCTGCTGATGACATTAAAAACCGTATCTCTCAAATCAAGGCCCAGATGGAAGAGTCTACTTCGGAGTATGATACTGAAAAAATGCAGGAGCGTTTGGCGAAAATTGCCGGTGGCGTCGCTGTCATTAAAGTAGGTGCTGCGACTGAAGTTGAAATGAAGGAAAAGAAAGCCCGTGTCGAAGACGCGCTCCATTCAACCCGTGCCGCGGTTGAAGAAGGTGTGGTTGCCGGTGGTGGCGTAGCTCTGATTCGTGCCTGTGCCGCAATCGCCAAACTGAAGGGTGATAATGACGACCAGAATGTTGGTATCAATATTGCGCGTCGTGCGATGGAAGAACCGATGCGTCAGATTGTTACCAATGCGGGTGGCGAAGCCTCAGTCGTTGTCAACCAGGTTCAGTCTTCAAAAGGAAATCATGGCTATAACGCTGCGACTGGTGAGTACGGCGACATGATCGAAATGGGCATTCTGGATCCAACCAAGGTGGTTCGCTACGCACTGCAAAATGCGGCGTCGGTTGCCGGTCTGTTGGTCACCACGGAAGCCATGATAGCCGATGCGCCTGCTGATAAAGCTGCGCCTGCCATGCCTGATATGGGCGGGATGGGTGGCGGCATGGGTGGTATGGGCGGAATGATGTAATCTCGCCTATTGCGCTCGCGATAGCGGCGTTATTTTTGCCGGCGAGACGATCGCTGTTAAATCGAAAGCCCCGCGATGCGGGGCTTTTTTGTGGCTGGCCGGCAGGCTACTAGAAATACCGGCTTATTCTTGATACTCGATTATTAAAAATTTTGGTCCTGCTACCTGGATTATGGGTGACCGGTGAAGGCAGGGTCGCGGCCAGTTGTATCGCCTGTTTTGCCGATAGTTTCGACGCGGGTATGCCCCAATAAAATCTTGCTGCTGCTTCGACACCGTATATCCCACGACCGAATTCAGCCACATTCAGATACAGTTCCAGTATCCTTTTTTTACTCAGATTCCGTTCCATACCGATAGTGAGTACTAGTTCATGCCATTTGCGTAGCGGGTTTCTCGAAGGACTGAGGAAAATATTTTTTACTGTCTGCTGCGAAATCGTGCTACCACCGTAGACGAATCGTTTTTCGGACAGGTTATATTCCATCGCCGCCTTCAACGCTACCAGATCGATACCCGAGTGTGAGTAGAAGCGAGAGTCCTCCGCTACGATGATCGCGCGGATCATGTGTTTGGAGATCTGCCCGAGTGGTTTTTGTCTCCAGATGAGTTCAGGCCAGTCGCGGTGTTGATATTTGTCGTAAATATATTGCCGGATAAAATTCGACCGCTGGATCGGGCCATCGCTATAAATCGCCCAGTCTGGCCAGATACCAATCAGGTAACCGGTATCCATGACAAATACAATGATCAGGATTCTTAAGCTCCAGCGAATAATGCGTATGCTTGACCGCGTCCGCAGGAAATAATAAAACCGAAGCTTCAAAGATGTAAATGACATGGTCTTTTATATTTGACTCAGTGAGCGAGTTACAATCCAGAATTGACTAAAGCGTGTTTTGGTATTGCTTAATTCTAGACTAACCGCGGCAGGTTTCTTGTTCTGCTCTCGCTTAAGAATAATCGCGCTGGAAATTATTATAACGACCGTTCGGTAATATCTTCGCGCTGGTCGAGTAGCGCGGTTTCGTCCCTGGCCACTGCCTGCGCATACTCTATCGCGTCGGGCGCGTTGAATTCGGCAATCGGTGTGCCGATGGTGCCGGTGGCTATCAACTGTGACTGATCTTCAACTTTAATACCGGCGCGCGACCCGATGCGAACCAGGGTAAAGGCGAGTATCATTGAGAATACTGTGGCTATACCCCAGAAATAAAATTCGATGCCGTAGAATTCCATGAAAAATGCAACAATGATCGGACCGGTACTCAAGCCTATTCCCGACACCATAACGAGGCTACCGCTGGCGCCGACAATCTGGTGGGGTTTTAGGCGATCGTTGGCATAGGCGATACAAATCGAATACATCGGCATCGCGGCGCCGCCAAGCAATACGATGACGAGGTAGAACAGGAGGCTGTCCTTGGCTGTGATAATCGCCATTAGGCAGGCTAGAATTGATATTATCGAAATTGCCATCATCACCAGCCGCCGACTGATACGATCAGACAGATATCCTATCGGCCAGAGGGTTACCAGGCTGCCAATCATAAAACAAGCCATAAACCATGATATTAATTTGACATCGCCTAGTACGGCACTGGCATAAATAGCCCCAAGTCCGAAAATAGTGCCATGTGCCATACCGGTCAAACAGTTGCCAATGACCGCAAGCGGCGATGCCTGGTAAAGCTCAATTACCGACATTTTAGTCGATGTCTGGAAAACCGGCGCTGGTTTTGCTGTGAGTAGTATCGGGATCAGACCAAATGAAATAATGACCGATATCAATATAAATAAATCGATCTCCTGGGGTTGTGCGAGGTTGAGCAGAAATTGCCCGGAACCCATGCCCAGAGTGATCATTACCATATAAATTGAAAGTATTTTGCCGCGAGTTTCATTGCTCGCGCGGTCATTTAGCCAGCTTTCGGTCACGACGTAGAAACCCGCGAAGCAAATGCCGGTGACAACCCTCATTGCCATCCAGAATACCGGGTCAATATAAACTCCGTGAAACAGAATGGAAATCGATGCTAATGAAGCGAGAGCTGAAAATACACGAATGTGACCGACTCGCTTAACCAGCATGGGTGCTAGAAACGAACCAATAAATATACCGATAAAATAACCGGACATCATAATGCCGGTGGTAAAAGTAGAAAAACCTTCCAGGGTCGCACGCAGGCCGATCAGGGTACCCTGTAATCCATTGGCCAGCATCATGAATCCGATACCGAGTAAAACAGCCCAGCAGGCCGCCAAATCTTTCCACATGGTCAATGACTCGCAAAGTCTAAATTAGAAGAATAATCGACGATCGATTGAAGTGCGCGAATTCTAGTAGAGGTAACTATTTACAGCAATCTGAAATGCAGGGTTGGATAAAATTTATTTGATATGACAGTCAGGTCAGTACCGGGTAGCCAGCCTCGCGCGCACTGATCTCTAAATCGAGAACGCCCTGATATTCGTCAATATCCACTTTTTCAAAGGTCTGCAGGTGAAGCCTGTCCTTATGCTGATTGGCAAGCAAGCACAGGGCCTGGTTAAGATTTTCGGTAATGCCATCCAGGTTATTATTTCCGACACCTGGATTCGGCATGACAAATGGTAATCCGCAGGTTTTTGCGCTGAAACCGATTGATCGCACGCGAGCGGCGAGTTCTGGCCAGCTATCTTCGATAAATCGATAGCTGACACAGTCGATTGCAGCAATATCAGCGCTTTGATTGGCTACTTCGGTG